>Ga0163147_10001245_pt1 | contig 39340 bp, 20 predicted proteins | sample OliLakLV19MP6G1_FD_148597 | JGI IMG/M metagenome (GOLD analysis project Ga0163147, IMG submission 148597) | Freshwater microbial mat bacterial communities from Lake Vanda, McMurdo Dry Valleys, Antarctica- Oligotrophic Lake LV.19.MP6.G1 | ecosystem: Environmental > Aquatic > Freshwater > Lake >...
CGGACTTTTTCGCCGCCGGATATTAAACAAATTGCGATCGCCACTTTAGAAATTTTAGTTTACCTGCAATCCCAGAAACCGCGCGTAATTCACCGCGACATCAAACCGGAAAACTTGTTAATCGATGAAGACTTAAATGTTTACTTAGTAGACTTCGGTTTTGCCCGCTTAGGAGGCGGGAACATCGCCGCTAGCAGCATTGTCAAAGGCACAATGGGATTCATGCCGCCGGAGCAAATGTTTAACCGAAAATTAACCAAAGCATCCGACATTTACGGGTTGGGGGCGACGCTGATTTGCTTGTTAACAGGTACAAAATCTGTGGATGTCGGCAACTTAATTGATGATAATTATAGCATTCATTTCCGGCATTTAGTACCGCCATTACAGCAGGGTTGGATGAACTGGCTGGACAAAATGGTAGCGCCGAGATTGCAAGACCGATACAAGTCAGCCGCTGATGCTTTAGCTGTTCTTCAATCTCTGGATGTTAGCCGCTTGCCGAAAGTGACAATTGAGCGCGATTTACTAAAATTTATCGCTACCGAATATGGAGAAATAATGACACAAACCCTGGCAATTCGCAACCCAATTCCCAATACAATGCTTGTGGGCAGATGGGAAGTTGCACCGCATCCAAACGATCCGCCGCATACCCCTTACGACCACTCTTGGATATTCTGTGAACCGCAGAAATTAGAGGGAAATGAGGTTGAGTGCAAAATCACAGTAGAGACGAGCAAATTACTGCCCAATAAAATTTATCATCGCCAGATTATACTCCACGCTAATTCCGAGCCAGATACTTATAAAATTGCGATTGCAGTTCAAACTGCTAGTTTTCCAGAACCCATACAAACGCCATATTTATCTATAGATATGCTAATTTTTGTGTACTTATTTATTGGTTTAGGCTTCTTGCTGAGCAGTGAGATACATCGAGATATTTATTTCATATTTTTACCTGTGTTAGTTACTGGATTTACTGCTGTGGAAAAGACACTATATGCAGAAATGAATGGAATTGAGAGCAATTGGTTTGCCCCTGTCTTTGGAGGCACTTGCGGAACTACAATAATGTTTTTGGCAGGAAAAACGTTTGAATTTATGTTTGCTAGTGGTTTTGGTAATAATAGTATAGGTAAAGAAATTGTTTTGCTACTTGGTTTTGTAGTGTCAGCTTTAGTTGGTACTTCTGTTGGCAGCCTTGTGAGCCGTAGGGGTTTGAACATCATTGCTTTGCTACTTGGTTTTGTAGTGTCAGCTTTAGTTGGTGCTTCTGTTGACAGTAGGCGCTTATCCGGCTATCTAGCTGCTGGAATGATTTTAATTCTTTGTCTTTTAGTGCGAGTAGGGTCAATATCGGAATTACCTTTGATTGCTATGGGAATGTTAGTTATTTTTTTGATGAATTTGTCTTGCTGGGTAGTAGTTTATATGTTAGTTAAAGATAGGATTTCCGAGCAGCTTAAAAGAGGTTTGTTTAAGCAAGATGCTCTGAATGTCACATTTCTCACCGCTGGGTTTGGCATCAGTTTAGGCTCCGCAATTAAACTATTCTTGAACTTTACAAATGAAATAGGTTCGCTGGGAAACCTGCAATTTTTAGTTTTAGGAGGAATTGCATTTGCCTCTCTCGCAGTCACAGGCATTCCATTACTTGATCTGATATTTTTTAAAAGAGACCGAATCCTTGCCAACTATCGCAAATCAAAACCAAATTTAATCAAACCGTAAAAACTTTTTCGTAGTAAGGACTTTAGCCCTCAAAAAGTTAATTCCTTACTAAAAACCTTACAAAATACTTAACTATGAATGCCTTCCCCGACTTTTCCACCCACGGCTATCAAATAACTCGCGAACTCGGATACAACAGTCTGGGCGGCCGCGTCACCTATCTCGCCACAAAAATTAACACAACAAACTCCGTTGTGATTAAGCAATTTCAATTCGCCCAATTAGGTGCTAGTTGGACAGAATACGATGCTTACGAACAAGAAATCAAAGTTCTCAAAAAGCTCTCACACTCGGGAATTCCCCGCTATCTCGATGCTTTCGGGACTGACAGCGGATTTTGCATGGTGCAGGAATACAAAAATGCTGAAAGTGCGATCGCCCGGACTTTTTCGCCGCCGGATATTAAACAAATTGCGATCGCCACTTTAGAAATTTTAGTTTACCTGCAATCCCAGAAACCGCGCGTAATTCACCGCGACATCAAACCGGAAAACTTGTTAATCGATGAAGACTTAAATGTTTACTTAGTAGACTTCGGTTTTGCCCGCTTAGGAGGCGGGAACATCGCCGCTAGCAGCATTGTCAAAGGCACAATGGGATTCATGCCGCCGGAGCAAATGTTTAACCGAAAATTAACCAAAGCATCCGACATTTACGGGTTGGGGGCGACGCTGATTTGCTTGCTAACTGGGACAAAATCCGTTGATGTCGGCAACTTAATTGATGATAATTATAGCATTCATTTCCGGCATTTAGTACCGCCATTGCAGCAGGGTTGGATGAATTGGCTGGACAGGATGGTAGCGCCGAGATTGCAAGACCGATACAAGTCAGCGGCTGTGGCTTTAGCTGCGCTCAAATCTCTGGATGTTAGTAGCTTGCCGAAAGTGAGATTTGGGCATTCTAGTCTGGAATTCACCGCTACCGAATATGGAGAAATAATGACACAAACCCTGGCAATTAGCAATCCAATTCCAAAGACAATGCTTTGTGGGAGATGGGAAGTTGCACCGCATCGGAATGACCCGCCTCACACACCCTATGACCACTCTTGGATATCCTTTCAACCGCATAAATTTGAAAGCAATCAGGTTGAGTGTCAAATCACAGTTGATGCCAGACAATTACTCGCCAATAAAATTTATGATCGCCAGATTATCTTGCACGCTAATTCCGAGCCAGATACCTATAAAATTAACATTCAAGTCAAAACTGCTCCCCTACCGCGAGAAAATACTTCTTTCTCGGTCGGCATACTGTGTTTTATATGCTTGTTTATCTGGGTAGGTTTTTCATTAGTTGACGCTATGAACAACCCCAATAATTTCAGTTCTGACAACCCGTTTTTGATTTACCTAAGGTCTGCTACAAGTATATTGCCGGGAATTATCGCAGCAGAAATTATAGTTATGTCCCAACTCTACGGATTCTCCGGAAAGAAATTTAATTGGTATGCTGCTGTATATGCCGGTGGATTTTCAGGTTTAATATCGGTTATTATAGCAATTATTATGTCTCATGGGGGTATTAGTGGAGTTGTTGGTTGGGTTGTTTGCATCATTGCCCCAGTGTTGGGAAGTTTAGCTGGAATTATATTTGGAAATCGTCTCAACTTTATAGCTTTAATAGCTTCAACGGCTGCTATTTTGGGATTTTCATTGTTTATTATGCCTGCATCTAACTTGGGATTATTAGTTGTGAACTTGGTTGTGTTGATATTTCTGATATATATATATATAGTTCTGAGTGCTACTGTCTGTTTTTTTCTGTTCAAATTTACAATTAAGCTGCTAATTTATGAGCAAGGAGAAAGAGAAGCATACAAAATAGATGCTGCTAAAATTGCTTTTCTAACAGCCGGATTTTGGACTAGCTTGGGAGTAGCCTGTCAAGTATTTTTAAAGTTTAAAAATCAGATAGACTTTGTTGACACAATGGAGTTTATAGGTGTAGCAAGCATTTCAATCGCCTCTTTAGCTGTCACTGCTATTCCATTACTTGACCTGATTGTTTTTAAACCCAAAAGAATTATTGACCAATATCGCCAATCAGAACGAAATTTAATTAAACCGTAAATATCGAACTTTTTGCATGACTTGATTCCTGACTACAAACCTTATAACTTACTTATGAACGATTTTCCTGACTTTTCCAACTACGGCTATCAAGTAACTCGCGAACTCGGACACAACCGCGCGGGCGGTAGAGTTACCTATCTCGCTACCGAAATTAATACCAAACGTTCCGTCGTTGTCAAACAGTTTCAATTTGCCCAGACTGGTGCTAATTGGACAGAATATCAAGCTTATGAAAAAGAAATTCAGATTTTGCGCGCACTCGATAACCCCCACATTCCCCGTTATTTAGATTCTTTCCAAACTGCATCGGGTTTCTGCATGGTACAGGAATACAAAGATGCCAATTCCCTCGCTACTGCGCCGCAGCAAACACCCCAAAAAACCAAGCAAATTGCTATTTCTGTGTTAGAAATACTCAAATATCTGCAAAACCGGGTGCCGCCAGTCATTCACAGAGATTTAAAGCCGGAAAATATCTTGGTGGACGATCGCCTAAATGTCAGCCTTGTCGATTTCGGATTTGCTAGAATCGGTGGGGGAGAAGTGGCCGCCAGCAGCGTTGTCAAAGGCACCTTGGGCTTTATGCCGCCCGAACAAATGTTCAACCGCCAGCTAACAGTCGCATCCGATTTATACAGCCTCGGCGCGACGCTAATTTGCTTGCTAATCGGCATCAATTCTACCGAAGTTGGCAGCTTGATGGATGAGACGGGGCGGATTAATTTTAAACATCGCTTACCGCAGCTAACTCCAGAATTCCTTGAGTGGCTGCAAAAAATGGTGGAACCGAATTTTAAACACCGCTATGCTTCAGCAAATGCCGCGCTAAATGCCTTGATTCCCCTAGAGGTGGTTCAGCAGCCTAAACAGTCAAAACTTGCATTAATATCAGTCGGATTAGTGATAGCAACTGCTGCTGTTTTTAGCTTATTATTCTTGAAAATTTCTGAAGATAAAAAAGTAGTTAAAATCGAACAAGAAACCAGCCAACAAAAACATAAAAAAGTAGTTGAACCAGCCGAACCAAAAATCATCAAACCGAAGTTAAAACCTCTGACTCAAGTGAAGTTGGGTACTCATTCTCGGTCTTGGAAAAATGACTATCGTGTGTCAATAAAACGCCAAAAAAAGTTTTTTTTTAGTGTAATTTTGACAGGGTTGCCCCAGGGAGAATATGAAGGTATTTGTAAAGTGTTTGACTCTCAAGGAAAATTGGCAGCCAGGGGTCAATCTCGTTTAATAACAACGGCGGACAGATTGAATGCTTGGTGTTGGTACAACTTTAAAGATAAAGACAAGACAGGGAATTGGAGGTTTGAATTTTATTTAGACAATCAAAGAGTGGGAGAAAGTAGTTTGCAGGTATTACCTTAATACCATTTTTCTAAAGATATGCTATGGATGAAGTCTGAGCCCCCCCGAACTCGCGGGGGGGTTGGGGGGTAATATCTAGCGCTACTTTATTTATAAAATTGGTATAAGATATTTGTGCCTGGAGGGCAGTGAATTTGTACGCCATCAAAAGTTGGCGGAATTCGATTTACTCGATCGCTTTCACAAATGGCTGATTTAGTTGTTAATTGATGGCTAACTTTGTTTATGAAAACAAATACTCCTCCTGTGTAGGATTTATGACCTCTGTTTGGATATGTAGCAATCGCGATCGCGATCGAGTTTTCAAATTGTGGTGCTTTGTGTTGATTCTGGTCGGATTGAAATGGACCGATTGATGACAGGATTTCGTAAGTATAATCTCTGTTTTTTTGATTTTTTATACGCAATTCTTCAATGGAATCACTAAATTTGCCATATTTTCTATAGTAAGCTTCTTGCGATTTGTTGATGGAATTAATATATTGTGTTGATTGTGAATGATATTTCGTACCGCTGACTACAAAACTGTTGAGTTGGAAATCGTAAAAAGACGCTATTATCCCCATACAAACCCCGCTGTAAATCAAAGTCCGTGCCAGCAAACCGGATACTGAAAATAGGGATTTTTTATTTGTTTGATCTATATTTGTTGACATTTTTTAAGCTGCCATAAGGTACATCTGCTTAGTCTGTAGAGTGCACCTCGGCACACCCTACAGACTACAAATTAAGCTGTTTCGTGCTGTTGCCGCCACGCGGGATGCCACAGCAATTCGGCAGTCGATCGCTTCTCGACCATTTCAGGAGTAATCATACAGTGAGCAACATCCTTGCGAGAAGGCAACTCGTACATCACATCGAGCATTAACTCCTCCAAAATGCTGCGGAGAGCTCTCGCGCCGGTTTTGCGTCGATAGGCCTCCTGGGCGATCGCCCGTAGCGCATCCGGCTCAAATTCCAACTCCACACTATCCATCTTCAACAGCTTCTGATACTGCTTCACCAGAGCATTTCGGGGCTCAGTCAATATCTGCATCAAAGCCGCCTCATCCAGCGGCGAAATCACCGTCACCACCGGAATCCGCCCCACAAACTCAGGAATCAAACCAAACTTGACTAAATCATCCGGCTGTACCTGCTGCAAAATATCAGCCGCCCGCTTATCCTTCGCCGGCAAAGTTGAGTTACTTTCGGTTTCTGTTGGCTGAATAAAGCCCAAGGATTTTTTACCCAAACGCTGTTCAACTATCTTTTCCAAACCGACAAAAGCACCGCCGCAAATAAACAGAATCTTGCTAGTGTCAACTTGAATAAAATCTTGGTAAGGATGTTTGCGGCCGCCTTGTGGGGGCACATTAACCACCGTTCCTTCCAACATTTTTAGCAGCGCTTGCTGCACTCCTTCTCCCGATACATCTCTGGTGATCGAAGTGTTTTCGCTTTTGCGGGCAATCTTGTCAATTTCATCAATATAAATAATGCCACGTTGCGCCGCTTCAACATCAAAATCGGACATTTGCAACAGCCGCAGCAAGATATTTTCTACATCGTCGCCGACATATCCAGCTTCTGTCAGCGTTGTCGCGTCGGCTACCGCAAACGGGACTTCGAGCATTTGCGCCAAACTCTGCGCTAACAAGGTTTTACCGCAACCTGTGGGCCCGACTAGGAGGATATTGGATTTTTGCAGTTCTACATCGCTGTCAGGGGAAGACTTGTCGCTATCTTTAGCTTGGTCAACGCTCAAGCGCTTGTAGTGGTTGTAAACTGCTACAGAAAGGACTTTTTTTGCTGAATGTTGGCCGATGACGTGGTTGTCTAAATGCTGCTTAATCTCTGTTGGTTTCGGAATTTGAGCTAAAACAATTTTCGATTTGTTCGATCGACCCTGGCGTCGCGTTCCTTGTCCCTGAGACTCTCGCACCTCTGACTGGGGAATCTGTTGACCAATTGTTTTGCTAGAGTCAAAGAACTCCTCCTCTAAAATTTCATTGCACAGTTCCACGCATTCATCGCAAATGTATACGCCGGGCCCAGCTATTAACTTGCGGACGTACTCCTGCGACTTGCCGCAAAAGGAGCATCTGAGATGGGAGTCATATTTTGACATATTTGCCTCTTAATTTACGGTTGCGGTTGCTTGTTTCGACTGGGGAATTTGCCGCGGGAGCGACCTTAGCTTTGCCCTAGAAGGGTTTCCCGATCGGACACCCAAGCCAGTCAAGCTTCGCGATCTCTATTTCTAAGTTAACACTTTTGAGGCTTTAGTTATTAGTCATGAGTCATTCGAGCAAATTTGAATTTTTCATTTTCACTTTAAAATAAAGAGGCACGGGCTTACCATTTTTTGTATTCCAAAAATTTTCCCGACATAATTATTTTCACTCGATCGCCTTTTGGGTCTGCTTCTTTCTCGACATCCAAAGTAAAGTCGATCGCGCTCATAATCCCGTCACCAAATTTTTCGTGAATCACTGCTTTGAGTGGCATCCCGTAAACCTGCATAATTTCATAGAAACGATAAATCAGGGGGTCAACCGGAACCGAGGCCTCCAAAGAACCTTTTAACGGAGGTTCACAGAGAACCGCAGCCGTCTCGCTATCTAGTCCCAAAGCCGAGACAATTTTCTCAGCTTCATCGACCGATGCGGTAGCTTGACGGTAAATAACCGCAGCAATCCAAACTTCGTCGCGCCCCAAAACTTTTTCCAAATCTGCAAAACTAATTCCCTTAGCTTTTTTAGCCGCCAAAAGCTTTTCTGTAATTCCTGAAATTGCCATTAAATATTCTCCCCTTCACTTCTGTGTCAGATGTGAAATATTTCTCACATTTTGGTGATTTTGTCAATACTAAGTTGAGAAAAAAAATCGAATTGATAGCTCGGAACTTCAGCAAAAGCTGCTCTCGTCAACCCACAACTCATACAATTTGAGATTTGAGATTTGAGATGTTAGATTGGCAATGACTGATGACTATCAGGGTTTGGAGCTAGTCAACAGTTGCATTCTTTTTTCCAACAGGTATCACAACCGATAAATCCTAAAATAACTCATAACTGCCCTGTGGCAATGGTACAGTTGGCAGTATATGTAATAAAAGTTACACACGCAAAGGCCTTCGGCATTCGGCAAACGGCTGAATTTTGATCGTGCTAGCCTGAAGCTCAATCCTCGCTCACGCAGCCAAAGCCCCTTTACCACTCAAAACCGGCAACTGACAAAAGTATGGAGATTCAGACCAAAGATTACACGATCCAGTACGATCGCGCTACGCAAACAGTCACCTGTAGCGGCTCGTTCCGACTCAGCCAGGCGGAAGAATACGCACCGATCGTCGATCTGCTCAACGAAGTGGCTGACTCCTGCCCAAACACCGTTACTCTAGACTTGCGAAAGCTAGAATTTTTAAATAGTTCTGGAATTAATATTCTCTCAAAATTTGTGATCAAAGTGCGCCAGCAAAAAAATATTCAAATCGCCATCAAAGGCTCTAAACAGATCCCCTGGCAGATAAAATCCCTGAAAAACTTGCAGAGGCTGATGCCTTCCTTGCACTTAGAATTGGAATAGTAGCGAAAAAGGTAAAGTTGAATCCCCGGCTAAGTCCGCGAACCAGGATGAGGGTGGCTGAAGTTAATCGGAATAAGTCATAGTTAAACTAGCACAAAACCCTAAAAACTTCAGAACCGACTAAAAATTACCAATTTTCAATTGCTATGCAGGAAGAACCATCATCGACAGAACAGCTACTTTTCGACGTTCAGCGGCTGAGTGCGGAACTTGAAAACTTGAAGCGCGAAAAGGTTGACCTAGAAATTTTGCTGGAGACTACCACGGAACATTCAGATACGATGGAAGCTCACTTGCTGAGCAAAGCTCAGTTGGCGCTGCGTTCAAGCGAAGAGCAGTTTCGGGCGATCGCCTCGGCAACTCCCGTGCCGGTATTAGTTTCTCGCCTCTGTGACGGCTTAATTCTGTATGCGAACGCTCAATTGGCTTCTCTCCTGAACATACCCCTAGAAGAATTGATCGGCTGCAGCACTCCCGACTTTTACTTGAATGCGGGCGATCGCCCAAAGGTACTTGAGGCACTTGCTAAAGAGGGATACCTGCAAAACTACGAACTCCACTGCAAAAAATCAGACGGCACCGCTTTCTGGGCGATGATCTCGGTTCAGTCGCTGATGTTTAACGGGCAGCAGACGGCATTGTGCGCCTTGTACGACCTCACCCAGCGCAAGGAAGCAGAACAAACCCTCCAAGAGAGCGAAAAGCGTCTCCGCCGCCAGAGTTTGGCTTTGTTGCAGCTAGGTAGGCAGAGGACTCTCAACAACGGCGCGCTGAATGTCGGAATTCGCGAAATTACCGAGGCTGCTTCCCGCACTTTGGAAGTGGAAAAAGTCAGCGTCTGGCTTTACAACCATGGAAAATTTGGAACTCGCTACCCGACAGATCCCCAGCTAAATTTTACCGAGAGAGTGATCGCTCACAACCAAACAGAGCCACTCGATACAGACGCCACCCCCCCAGAGCAACACGAGGGGGGCAATCATTCTAAGTTTAAAATCCCCAGCCTCAAATTAGTTTGTCTCGACTTGTACGATCGCACCCAGGAGAATCATTTGAGCCGGGAGTCAAAATCGGCAAGCGATTTAAGTTTATCAATTTTAGAGGTTGAAGGCGACGCACCGGGCGAAAATTGGCGATCGGACAATGCTTTAGAACCTACGACAAAGACTCAAAACTCTCTACAAACAAATTTGTCCCACTCATCTTCGCTAGCCGAACATTCCGCTGTGCTGCCAAATGCCAGCAAGCCTAATTCATCCATATTAAATGTAGCAATTAGGCTTGGCGGCCAGATCGTGGGCATCCTCTCTCTCGAACATATAGGCGCGCCCCGCCAGTGGGCTCTGGAGGAGCGCACCTTCGCCGATTCTTTGGCAAATTTGGTAGCGTTGGCGATCGAAGGATTTGAGCGCCAGCGGGCTCAGGAAGCACTCTCCAAAGCCAAAGCGCAGCTAGAAATGACCGTCGATCAGCGCACCACTCAACTCACCACCGCCAATAAACTGCTCCGCATCGAAATTGCCGAGCGAAAAAGAGCCGAAATAGCCTTGCAAGAAGCCTTACACAAAGCTGAAGCAGCTTCGAGAGCTAAAAGCACTTTTTTAGCCAATATGAGCCACGAGCTGCGGACGCCGCTCAACGCGATTATCGGTTACAGCGAAATGCTACAAGAAGAAGCACGGGAATCGGGACTCGAAGACATCATTCCCGATACCCAAAAAATTTATAATGCCGGCAAACACTTGCTGACTTTAATTAACGATATTCTAGACCTTTCTAAGATAGAAGCCGGTCGGATGGAGCTTTATTTAGAAAAATTTGACCTCAGTAATTTAATAGAAGAAGTCGTTGCAACTTTGCACCCTTTGGTCGAAAAAAATCACAATCAATTGCAAGTTTCTTGCTCTGAAAATTTGGGAGTGATGTATGCAGATTTGACTAAAGTCCGGCAAATTCTATTCAATTTGCTCTCGAATGCCCTGAAGTTTACCGAAGGTGGAACCGTTCTGTTGAGCGGGACTCGCGAATCAGCAGGTGGCAGCGATTCGGTTTATTTGCAGGTATCCGATACGGGGATTGGGATGTCGGCAGAACAGCAGCAGGGTTTGTTTCAACCTTTTATTCAAGGGGACGCTTCGACTACTCGCAAGTACGGTGGCACTGGTTTAGGATTGGCCATTAGCCGCTTGTTTTGCCAGATGATGGGCGGCGATATCACTGTTGAGAGTGAGTTGGATGTTGGCTCTACTTTTACTGTTCATTTAAAGACAAAAGTTGATATTAGTTAGAAGCAAGTTGGGCAACTAGCAATGTAGGGGATTTAAGGGATTTAACGGGTGGGGGTTTTGCCAGGAATTGTGTACCGGATTTAACGCAATACGGTTCACTTAACATATTTATGCCCCGGAGATCCCCCTAAATCCCCCTTAAGAAGGGGGACTTTGAGGGCATTCTTGTCCCCCCCCCTTGGGAAGGGGGGTTAGGGGGGATCTGTCTTAAGTGAACCGTATTGGGATTTAACGGATTTAACGGATGGCAAAAGATGGAATAATTTCCCAATTACCAATTTTCCCATTACCAATTACCCATTACCAATTACCAATTCCCTTTTTAATTGTGACACCGATCGCGATCAACCTCTGTTATCGATCACACAGTAGCATTTTTTTTCAGCCTACAATACCTATATTATTCCAAGATTGTCCTGCAGGCACGATCAGGCGCCTCGCTGCATTCACAAGTCCCACCTCAACCTAATTAAGGGGGTGGGGGGTTGCTTCCAGACAGGCAATTTGGTAAAAGTAATGCTATGGTCGCGAAGCAGTAGAAGGCAAAAGTTAACAGGAAATCAGGAAGTTTCAAAAGTCTCTGGACGCAGAAACACAATTCTGCTTTTTGCCTTCATACTGCTTCTACTGGCGAGATAGCACTGCTGCTGAAAGCAATGCACAATTTCTCAGAATCAAAGGAGTGCATCTACATGATTAAACCTTGCAGTCAACCGCTAAAAATAAATCCTTTTACTTGTTATCGCGATCCGGCTACAGGCAGGTGGACTACTGTAGTTACAAGTGTTCCAAACACTTGCGAAACAGACTCTAGTTTAAAAGCAGAAGCCGAAGGCGAAAACGAAGGTAAAGCAGAAACTATCCTTTCTGCTTCGCCTGCTGTCTCGGTGTCGAAAAAAGTCCTTTCTTTCTCCGTGCCTCAGTTTAAACACCGTGCCAAAAAATCTGCTGTTAGTGTCAGCAGGTAGCTATCGCCGGGTCTAATCTAGTTTCCACGGTTAGTCCCCGGCGCTCGTCAAACCAAACAAAACAAACTTATCCATAGCCTAAACTGCCAAAAAGCGATATACTGGCAGCAAACTTTCTCCTTCAATATCCGTGAAGTATTTGCTCGATCGCGGCGTCCAGTTTGTATGGACAGACCGACCAATTCGCCAGCGGGGAACAATCATCGTTGCTATCCCCGTGATTTGTCTGTTTGCTTCGCTGATAGGAATTGCAGGTCTCCGCGATAGTGCCCTACACCTAAGAAAGCGAGCAGATACTAATAAGGCAATACTTCAGGAAACTAACCGCTTGTTAACCATGGTTGTGGATGCGGAAACCGGCGTTCGGGGTTACGGGTTGACGCAGCGCCGCGAATTTCTATCACCCTACTTAGAAGCAAAGAAGAGTTTGCCTCCGTTGCTGGCTAAACTCAAGGTTTTGGTTCAAGAAAACAAACTGCAAGCTCAGCGATTTGAAGAAATTAAAAAAAGTAGCGAACAGTATATAAATTTGTTGCAAAATACTTTGAATAAGCTCGACAATTCGGCAACAAGGGTGCAGTCGCCGGAAATAATTCAGGTGTTCGTTCAAGGCAAATTGAACCTGGATAACCTGCGCGCAAAAATTAATGCCTTTGCTGATGCCAGCGAAGCCTACCAAAAAGCTGTAGATCGGAAAATACAGGAGTTGAGAGATTTCACTAATTTCCTGCAATTTGCTGGTTTGCTTTTCAACTGTTTGGGTGCAGGGGCTGCCTGGTATTTATTTGATAGTTTAGAGAAGGAATTGAGGAAGCGGGAAGCTGGCTTGGAAGAAAGTAAAAGTCGCATTCAAGCTGTGGTTGACAATGCGGCTGACGGTATTATTACTTTGGACGAACGGGGAAATATTGAGTCTTTTAATAGGGCAGCAGAAAAGATTTTTGGCGTGAAAGCCGATCGAATAATTGGCTCAAACTTGCGGCGGCTGATATCTCAACCGCAGCCTTACAGCAGCGTGGGGGATTATTCAATCGAATATTTTGTGTTACATCCCGATACTACGCTGAAGACTTACCAGCAAGAAACAGTTGGACTTCGCCACGACGGAACTAAGTTTCCGATGGAGTTAGCTGTCAGCGAAATGCGTCTGGCAAATCAACACTTGTTTATTGCAATTTGCCGCGATGCCAGAGGACGGAAACAAGCCGAGGAAACTCTGCGAAAGCAAGCCCAAATGCTGGATTTAGCAAACGATACGATCGCCGTACTAGACTTGAACGGGGCGATTTATTATTGGAATTCGGGGGCAAAGTGGCTCTACGGCTGGCGGAAGTCGCAAGCAATAGGAAAAAATATTCACAAGCTTTTAAAAACAGAATGGAGCAAACCTTTTGAGGTAATTCAAAAAGTATTTTTCGAGCAGGGTTCTTGGCAAGGAGAACTGGTGCGAACTAAGAAAGACGGGACAAAAATAACGGTGGCAAGCCGATGGACTTTGCAGTACGACGATCAAGATCAACCCGTTGCTATTTTGGAAATTAGCAACGATATTAGCGATCGCAAACGCTCAGAAATTGCTTTAGCCCAAAGCGCGCAGCGGTTTCGCGCTACTTTTGAGCAGGCGGCAGTCGGCATGGTTCAAGCGAGTGTGGAAGGTAAATTTCTGTTAGTCAATCAAAAACTTTGCGATATTTTGGGCTACAGCCGCCAAGAATTGGTAGAGAAAAGATTTCAGGATATTACTTGGTCTGGAGATTTGGCAAGCGAACTGGAACTTTTGCGCCAATTGTTAGCAGCAGAAATTGAAAATTTCTCTCTGGAAAAGCGCTACATCCGCAAAGACGGAGAGTTGGTTTGGGCCAACTTAACGGTTTCGCTGCTGCGAGAACAAAATGGCAGTCAATTTCTGATGAGTGTGGTAGAAGATATTAGGGATCGGAAACAAGCGGAGGAATCGCTGCGGTTGCGCGCTCAAGAATTGAGGTTGACAGCCCAAAATCTGGCTCAAACGACGAATAGTTTAAGAAAGCGGAATCAAGAATTAGACCAGTTTGCTTATGTAGTTTCTCACGATTTGAAAGCGCCACTCAGGGCGATCGCCAATCTCAGCATTTGGATAGAAGAAGACCTCAGCGAGTCGATGACAGAGGATACTCTGCACCAAATGAACCTGCTGCGCGGCAGAGTTCACAGGATGGAAGGTTTGATTGAGGGACTGCTGCAATATTCCCGTGTTGGACGTATTAAAGTAGCTTCAGAAATGGTAAAAGTTGATAATTTATTAGCCGAAATTATTGATTCGTTGGCGCCGCCGTCTGAATTTGAGGTGAAAGTTGAACCGGGAATGCCAACTTTTGTGACAGAAAGATTGCTGTTGCAGCAGGTTTTTTCTAATTTAATTAGCAACGCAATTAAGCACAACCGAGCTGAATCGGGTCATGTAAAAATCTCGGTTAAAGAGTTAGATGAATTTTACGAGTTTTCTGTAGAGGATGACGGGCCGGGGATTGCTCCTCAATATCACGATAAAGTTTTTGTGATTTTTCAGACCTTGGAAGCTCGCGATAAAGTAGAAAATACTGGGATTGGTTTGTCGCTAGTGAAGAAAATTGTCGAAGGTCAAGGGGGTACTATTTCCCTAGAATCTGCCGAAGGTGAAGGAGCAACTTTTCGGTTTACTTGGCCGAAGCAACCTATTAGCAAATAAGATAAGACGGCGGTTGAAACCGCGTCTACACAAACGATGTCCGCCTCCGCGGACTAAGAGAGGATAACGTAATTTTAACCGCCCACTCTTCAACCCGCGGAGGCGGGTTTTGCTTGTATAGGCGCGGTTTTAACCGCCGTCTTGTCTGCATCACAACGGATTTCGATGATAAATCCATCAGGATCGTAAAAGTAAATGCCGCGTCCTGTAGCGCGAGTGACGGGGCCGCTGTCGATCGCAATTTGATTTGACTGTAGCACTTCCAGAGCGCGATCGAACAAATCCGGATCAATATCGAAGGCTAAGTGGTTGGCCCGGGTAAAAGCTTTCTCCGGGTCTGGGTTTGGCGGTTCTAAGTCGGGCTGCCAAAATAAGTCAATAACAGTGCCGTCTGGGGTAACGAAATTAGCGACTTTACCAGCGGCTACCATTTCTGTTAAAGTTGCGGGAATTTCTGCACCTGTTAGTTCGTGCAGACTGAGAATTGTACCGTAGAAGTGGCGGGAAGCTTTCATGTCGCGCACGTTTAAAGCGATATGGTGAACGCGGCGCAAATTCCCCGGCGCGAGGACAATTTTGACGTTGTTTTCGGTAGTTTGCATGATTGTCAATTGCGAATGTTCAAATTGAATGCAGTTTGATTTATTCAGATGGTGCCGTGTGAAATAAGCATTTTAAGTTGGTAGTGAGGACTGGACTACTCCGATTTATATCAGGACTTCAGTCCTCACTACAAAGACTTTTATTTGGGTTCTGCGATCGCACATCATATCGATTAGTATTATTTTTCTTTAGGAAACGATGCCATGCCTACAAATAGCATGGCCAGACCACCTGCCAGAATTGCAAAGGCAAGTAAACCTACCACTAAATCTAATCCCGATGTATTTTCCATTAAATTAAACTGTTCTCCAATTAAATACAATCATCGGTATTTGTTCATGGTTGAGTGCTTGCACACAATGGGGAAGATTAGAAGAAAAAAATTAGCTATCAACTTATCAGAAAAAAAGCCTATTAATTTCTTCCCTCTTCCCTAAACATCCATCCGTTAAATCAGTTAAATCCTGTACACAGCTTATTTGCCGAACTGCTTATTTTGCCAATTCTCGATCGATAGCAGCGATTAGTTCGGGCGAATCGGGGCCAACACTGCTGCGGAATCTGGCAACCACTTCACCCTGTTTGCTAACTAAGAATTTCTCAAAATTCCAGGAAACCTCACCCTTGGGCTCGACTGCACTCGTAAGCTTAGCGTACAGCGGGTGCTGCTGAGTACCTTTAGCGCGTACTTTGTCAAATAATTCAAAGGTGACGCCGTATTTTGTAGTACAGAAATTGACGATTTCTGGATTACTTCCGGGTTCTTGAGCTCCGAAGTCGTTACAGGGAAATCCTAAAACACGGAGTCCAGCCGCGCTGTACTTCTGGCTCAATTCTTCGAGCCCTTTGTATTGAGGTGTATAGCCACATTTGGAAGCTACATTAACTATCAAGAGTACCTTGCCACCGTACTCTCCTAGCTGCTTGTCTTCGCCTGCGATCGTTTTTACTTTAATGTCGGAGATTGTGCTGGGCATTTTCAAATACTTTTAAATTTGACCACCACAATTTTACCGCAAGTCGGTACAATTTTGTCTAGAGGTCGATCGCTAAAAATTTCAATATCCCGGTCGGGGCGGGTTGACGGATCTCGCGCTGATATTATAGATATGAGTGAACCCGCGCCTACCAAAATTACGGTTAATTTACCGAACATGATCTTAGTAGATGGCGGTGAACTTTCTTCCCAGCATGACTCGCCACAGTCCGCTGTTAGATTTAAGTTTCTCGCTAATAGCTAAAATCCACAGCGAAAAGGACGAAGAGTTTAACTCTCTGAGTGGTTTTCCGTCATCCATTTTTGGTAAGTATCCTCAAGTTGCTTGTCTTCCAGAACGAGTTCTAGGCGGACTTTGACGCAACCGTGACGGGGTTGAGAGGCGATCGAATTTAATATCTTGCTAGCTTTCTGCACAGAGGTAAATTCAGCCTTAACTGTCGGTTCTTGGCGATCGCTCTTAATCTCCGTCAAATCTATACCGGTGATGTTTCCCTCGCCTAAATCTATTTCTGCCAACACCTTCGGATCGTCGCCGACTTGTTCGACAATCAGCTTTTCCCACTGGATGGGCACTTGTACCATCCGAGTTTCAATTTCTTTACGCACTATAACTTCGCCGACTTTGCGCTTGCTGCGATTGATCACCAATCGTTCTTCTAGCAGGCGAATTACTTCTTGATCGACAATATCGAAGTTTTCCTCATCCTGATCTGTCTCCAAATTTGCATCTGTGCGATCGGCATCTGTTAGATTTGACATAGCTGTTGAGGGATTTGTTAACTCACTGTTGCTGAATTCACTATGCGCTTCTGAGGCATTTTCTAAATACTGACTCCCCGCATTTGCCGAAACTCCCGGCAGCAGTTCGACTTGAGCTGAATTGATACTTACAAACAGGGCTTTTTGGTGATAATCGACTTTTTTTAGCAGCTTAATACTTAATAAAAAAATGCGGGTATTTTCGCTGCCTAGCCCTGCCACCACAAAGTTTAACTGACCGCTAGCATCAAAATAGACATCTTTAACTTTGCCTACTAAGTGACCTTGGTTGTCTTTGACGGTAAAACTTTTTAGCTTAGTTTTGACTTTTTCAGGCACCCGGTTGAGACGGGTTATTGATTTAGCAGTTGCTATCTTTTCTGCTGATGCTTGACCGTTCATTTTTTAAACTTTCCTGCTTAGGGATTTTTATTATGAAGTGGTAAGGGGAAATTGGTAAAGGCGGGGAAAGTGCATAAACCTTGCCAAAACCAGACAAGTTTTGTACCCCCCCGCCGCTCACATAGGAATTGCGCGATCGCTACCAATCCAATCAAACCTGCGCGGTGACAGAATTATGTCATTAAGGCGCAATTCCAATGCAATAGCTGTTGCGGTTGGTTTAGATATTTTTATTTTTATTATCTACAACCGCAGTTCCCTCAGTCTTAACGTCTAATTCTTCACGACGCAAGGTTTCTTCGCCCTCAACCGTGCTGCGAACAACTTCTTTTCTGACGTTGACTTCTTCCCGGACGAAAGCTTCCTTGTGAATGTCGGCTGTTTCTTCGTAGACTTCCATGCGTGCAACTTCCCCTGATTGGAAGTCAGCCTCACCGACTGAAACTACTCGACCCGCTTCTACCGGGGTTACTCGATCGATTACGACTCGTTCTTTTTCAATGGGTACTGAAGCTCGCGCTGTTTCAGTTTCCACGCGCTTGCCAACTGCTACTTCGCCTGTTTTTGCGCGGTGTTTGTTGGCAATCAAGCGTTCTTCATAAAGCTTGAGATTTTGGTGCTGCTGTTCGTTGGTTTCGTAGAGGGGGCGGTCCATATCGTAGCTGTAGCTGCTGCGATCGTAGCTAGCAGGAGTTGCAGTGCTTGCAGCTGCAGTTTCTTGATTGCGGTAGACGCCTCTTACCTGTTCTTCGCGATCGTAATCTAATGGTTCTAATTCATTGTAAGCCGGCAATTGTTCTGCTTGAGCTTTGCTGCGAAGGCCTGTGGCGTGGACGCGACGGGATCCGTAGTCGAAGCGGGCCGAGCCGATTGGCAACAATACTTTTTTGCCAAAAATCCAAATACCGGTGTCAATTACCAGATAGCGGAAACGACCAGTGTCATCAACCAAAGCATCATAAACGGTGCCTACTTTTTCATCAGAGTCGCCAGCATAAACATCAAATCCCTTGATGTCGTCTCCAGCAAAGATTTCTTCCTGATAATTAGGATAAAATTCTGCTAATTTTTGAAGTGCCATGTATTTTTTCCTCTTTGCTCTACTTAAATTAATAGTAGAAATTAATTCGCTAACTTCCCTCTCCCTAAAGTCAGAAGTGTATAATTTAGGTTGTTTAATACTATAGGAATAGTACGGCATCTCTGCTTCTGTGCTAGCGCTCAGCTATTTTAAAGATTCTAAAACTCTACAATCGTCAATCTTATAAGAAGTATTAAAACTCAAAGCCAACCGTAGGGACACGGCAAAGGAGTGTCCTACTCCCCCTGCGGGACACTCCTTTGCGCTGTGCCTACTGTTAATAATTGTTAACTAGGTGGTGAAAAATCAACATTATATAGTAATACCCAAATATCAAAGCCCCTCATCTTGCAGGAGAGGGGCTTCAGGAAAGCTAGAAATTTTAAGTTCAGAGTTGATTGAATTGAGTTCTGATAGCTTCTATCCGACTACGGTTAACTCCCATATCCGACTGTCCCAGACGCGAAGCCGATCGCACATGGATGACTTTTGCTGCATCATCTACCAAAAATTCAACGTCATCAACAAACCCCATCAAAGCACTGGTGAACTCGGCATAGAGGTAATTATCAGTTGCCGTGATAATTTTAGTTTTTCCATAGGACTCGATCGCCCCTTTGAGCTTTACCATCGCTTCAGCAGGGGACGAAGTGTATGCCAAAGGCTCAATTTTGTGTTCGGCATCTTGACTGAAGCTGCTGACGCAGTTGGGGGAACTCGGGCACGCTGCGAGTTTTCCTGACTGAATCCCGATATTGGCAGGTCTTGTTCCAGCAAACATTATTTTTTCTCCGGGTATAGCGATAAAAGTAGCGATCGAAAGTGCCGCTACTGCTAGCAATGACATTAAAATAACTAGGACTCTTTTCAACGCTGTCGGCGATTTTGTTTCAACTGTTTGCAAAGGATTAGCCCTCCAGAAAGTGCAAGTTGGATATAATACCAAATCCGGCTTAAATACCCCTTTATTTCTTAGTCTGCGAAGGCAGACTTCGTTTGTATAGTAGCGGTTTCAACCGCCGAATCATAAAGGGGATGGCAAACCCGGATTTGGTCTCCTTTTCATATTAATTGAAATTGACCTCTAAAATTTAAAAAGATTTACTTTGTTCCTCAATCAACCAGTAAGTCAGCATTCTTCCTTTACCCTTAACCGGGATATGGCCCCGTTCTTCCAAAACAAACTGCTCTTTCAAACGCTCGTAAGTCGCCGCCGTCACTTGAATTTTACCAGGCAATCCGTTCGACTCCATGCGTGAAGCAACATTAACAGTATCCCCCCACAAATCATAGCTAAATTTACTAATCCCAATAATTCCAGCCACCACCGAACCGCTGTGAATTCCGATCCGCAATTGAAAATTTTCTCCTATTTTGGCATTAAACCTCCTCAAAGCTGCCTGCATCTCCAAAGCTAAAAGTGCGATCGCCTCAGAGTGATCCTCCCGCGCCGTCGGCAAACCCCCAACCACCATGTAAGCATCCCCAATCGTCTTAATCTTTTCCAACCCGTGCAATTCAGACAACCTATCGAACTCCGAGAAAATCCCGTTCAAAATTTCTACCAACTGCGTCGGACTTTTGTGAGCCGAAAACTCTGTAAAACCCACCAAATCAGCAAACAAGACGCTCACTTCATCAAAATGTTCCGCTATCAACTTTTGCTCTTTTTGCAAGCGCTCGGCAATAGGTTTCGGTAAAATATTCAGCAGCAATTTCTCTGTTTGCTCTTGCTGCAATTTCAGCGCTGCCTCAGCTTGTTTCCGCTGAATCAGCGAACCGAGCTGCGTAGCAACCGCACTCACTAATTCCAACAAGCGCGGCTGACATTCCAGAACTTTTTCGCGATAAAAAATCAAAATAGCTAACACTTGGTTGTCCGCCAAAATTGGCAAACCAAAAGCTGCTTTCAATCCCACATTCGCCGCAATTTCCGCTCGCAAAAAAACTTGTTCCGGTGCAGTAGAAACATCCTCGATCCATTCAGACTGCTGCGACTGCCAAATCCTCCCCGAGAGTCCCACACCGGGAGCAAAAGTTAACTCCCAACTTGTCTGTCGGAATTGGGCAAAACTCAAGTCGCTGAGGTACCTGCCTGTAGCGCATTTTAAAAAGCCCTCACTGCAAGGAATCCAAGCTTCGCCCAGATTCCATTCAATAGTTTGGCAAATTAAACCTAAAATCACATCTATAGCCGACTCAAAATCCTCAGATTTGCTAATAGCTTGAGTGGCCTGCAGCAGCAATCTTGTTTCCATTTCCACCTGGTGGCGTTCAGCGATTTCCTGGTGCAACTGGATATTTTGAGCGGTCAATTTTTGATTTTTTTCTTGCAATTGCATTTGCAATGAACGCACAGTAAGTTGATTGCTCACTCGCGCCAATACTTCTTTCACCTGAAAAGGTTTGGTGATATAATCGGCTCCGCCCACTTCAAAAGCTTTTGCTTTATTTATTCCTTCTTCTAGCGCGCTGAGAAAAATAATGGGAATTTCCCTAAATTGCGATTGTGATTTTAATTTTTTACAGAGTTCGTAGCCGTCAATATCCGGCATCATAATATCGAGTAAAATCAAATCTGGTGCGCTAGATTGAATTGCATCTAACGCCGAAAAACCATTAGTAACCGGTCGAACTTTATAGCCATTTTTTTGCAAAATCCTAATCAACAAACGCAGATTATCTGGCGTATCGTCAACCACTAAAATATCTGCTTGATAGTTTTCAGTTTGTTCCGCCTTCATCTGCATTATCTGATTCCTCCGCCTCGGCAATTAAATTGAGAATTTTCTGGTAATCAAAATTATCGAGATAACCCTGGAGGATTTCCGCCAATTCAGGATGAGGCTCCCTTATTTCGTCGATTGTCCTGACAATTAAGTCAAAATCAGCACTGCGGATTACCTGCTTCATGTTGTCTATCCATTCTGCCGGAAGTGTAGGTAAATAAGCAAGCGCAGCATTAGGGAGGGAGCCAGATAAATTATTTCGATCGCCTATTGAGATAAAGTCCGTTGAGTTAGAGTAGAGATACTTGACCCCCAAATGTTTGGTGAGGGTATCAAATATATCTGTTTTGCGGAAAGGTTTGCTAATAAAATCGTCGCAGCCGACCAATAAAGCAAACGCTTGCCTTCCTTCAATTGTACTAGCTGTCAAAGCAATAATCTTTGGAATCGGGGAGTCGGGATCGGAAATATTCATTTCCCCCTTTCCTTGCTGCTCTTGCTCTCTCTGGATTCTAGCCTTAATTTGTTTAGTAGCTTCGTAGCCGTCCATTACTGGCATTCGCACATCCATCAAAATTAAGTGCGGATGCCAATTTTCCCACATTTCTATTGCTTCCTGACCGTTGGTGGCTTGTTCCACCGCGAAACCCAAAGGAGAAAGCATTTTGACTAAAAGTTGGCGGTTGTCTTCGCGATCGTCCACAATTAAAATCCGGTAGCACGGTTGATTGGGTTCCAACCCACTAACTTCGCGGTTAAGTTCCGGATCTGGAAGCTCAGCAGCATAAACCGCACCGACTGGAATTTCAAATTTAAAAGTGGTACCGAGTTCCAGTTGACTTTCTACGACAATTTCTCCTCCCATCAGGCGGACAAATTGACGGCTGATCTTCAATCCTAAACCCGTGCCTTTCTGAATTTTTTGACCGGAAGCTGTTTGCACAAAAGCCTTAAAAATATTGCCCAATTCTTCGGGAGCAATGCCAACTCCTGTATCTTCAATTTCAAATAGAAGGAAAAAAATCGGCACAGTTAAATCCTCAGCCTCATCGCTGCATTCAACATTGGCAAAATCACTGCTAGTTCTCGAAAAATCCCGAATACTTCTTGTGGTATCAAAGCAAGCTGTGGGACTATCCAATAAATCCACAAATCCCGATCTTTCTAACTTTATAACTCTTAAGATGATTTCGCCTGTTAGGGTAAACTTAACCGCATTACTCAGAAGATTAATCAGCACTTGCCGCAGTTTAATATCATCGGTTTGCACGTACTGAGGAACGCCAGCATCGCGCTGGAAACGCAACTGCAATTCTTGATTCTCTACCCGCATTTGAAACATGTCTTGCAAATCGTCAAGCAAGCGGTAGAGGTCGAAGTTTTTAGGGTTGAGCGTCATCCGCCCCGCTTCGATTTTTGACAAGTCTAAGACTTCATTGATCAAGGTCAGCAAGTGTTCGCCACTACGCCGAATAATTCTCATATTTTCTCGGTTTTCGACAGTAAGATCCGGGCTGGGTTCCATGATTTGTGCAAAGCCGAGTATAGAATTGAGAGGGGTGCGTAACTCGTGGCTCATATTTGCCAGAAACGTGCTTTTAGCTTTGTTGGCCGCTTCAGCAGCTAATGCGGCTTGTTGCAGTTGTACTGTGCGTTCGTCAATTTGGGCTTCTAAGGTGTGGTTGTAATCTGCTAGTATTTTTTCGGCTTGTTTGCGATCGCTAATATCTTGAAAAGCTGCGATCGCATAAACAATATTTCCGCTAGCGTCAAAAATCGGCGTGGTATTGATCTCGATCGCAATTATTTTGTCATCTTGACGGATTTCTACATCGTCAACCTTGACAAATTCTCCTTTCAGGGCGCGCAAAATTGGCAAATTATCCGGCGGGTAAAGCTGATCAGTATTAGCAACATACAGTTGATAAGTTGCAGCTAATTGTTCCGCTGTGGTTTCCGAAAGAGTGTCTGCACCCAGCAATTCCCCCGCTGTCTGGTTGAAATAGGCGATCGAGCCATCGGGATGATAAACAGATACCCCCACTGGCAAAGCTTCTAAAAATTGACTCAGGCGGCTTTCACTCGCCGACAGCGCCTCATTTACTAGCTTTAACTCTTCGTTTACTTCTTGCCTCTTCAGGATTTCATCTGTTAACTTTTGGTCTTGCAAGTAACTGTGAATTGCTTCTACCACCGTTAATTTTAAGTCTTCATTTTGCCAAGGTTTAGGAATATAACGGTACAATTTAGCATACTTAATAGCATTACTCAGGGCTTCCAAATCTGCTTGCCCCGTTAGCATAATCGTCAGCGTCTCCGGCGAGCTTTCGTGAATTCTTCTGAGCAGTTCGTCCCCTTTAATATCCGGCATGATATAATCGGAAAGCACCAAAGCAATCTCGTATTCATCTGCCTGCAAATCAGCCAGCAACTCTAAAGCATCAGCCCCCCCTTCAGCGGTTTCAATTATACACCGATCGCCGATCGCCTTTTTCAGTTCAATCTTTAAACTATTCAAAACGTCAGGTTCATCATCAATACAAACAATCACAGGTTTTTTCATAACTTAGCCAGCCCAGATTTTATAGTCTCTATTAAGTCTTTGCTTTGCCAGGGTTTGTACAAACAACAGTATAAATCTGCTTCTTCTACTGCCCGCTGAACGGCCGCTGCATCCGCTTGTCCCGTCAACATCACTTTAATAATTTTAGGATATTTTTGGTGAACTTTAATTAAAAGTTCGTCACCTTTAATTCCCGGCATCAGCCAATCAGAAACAACCACAATCACCTGAGCTTCTTCTTGAAAATCCTCAAGTAAATCTAAAGCTTCATCACCACTTTCAGCTAATTCATAAAAGTAATCATTTTTAAATTCATTTTTTAGCTGCATCTTGAGAGTATTCAAGATATCGGGTTCATCGTCAACGCAAAGAATTACAGGCTTATTCATCTTTTCCTCTCTGCTTAAATTTTAGTAGGTTTACCGACATGACTTGCTTTTACATTATTGATTTCGGGCAACGATGCAGGATATCTGTCCCCTATCTTATTTTAATAGGACTTCCCAAGATAAACCCGGTTTCTCGTAATAAATCTTGTATTTGTCAGCGAGACAGCGACGAGTGTCACGGGGAATCAGCCCCCTGCAGGTAAGTTTTGTTTAATAAATAGGCAGCGAGACTGTAAAAGTTGTCTGCCCCGGTACAGAATCTACAGCAATTGTACCATCGTGTTTTTCCACAATTTTTCTCACAATATCCAATCCCAAACCGCTACCTTCGCCCGCAGATTTAGTCGTAAAAAACGGCTGAAAAATTTTGGGAATAACTTCTGAGGGAATACCTTTACCGTTATCAGTAAACTTGAGGAAAATATTTGCCTCTTGCTGCCAAGTTTCTATCGTCAAAATACCTTTATAATCCATTGCTTGCAGGGCATTATGAAGGAGATTCGTCCAAACTTGATTTAAATCATCGGGATAGCACATAATTTCGGGTAAATCTCCATAATTTTTAACTACTTCTATACCGTGTTTAAGTTGATTTTGATAAAGGGTTAACACCGTTTCAATGCCATCGTGCAAGTTCGCCTGGACTTTTTCTGGTTTGCTATCAAAATGAGCGTAGGTTTTTAGGGCAAATACTACTTTCCCAGACTTCGCTGTTGCTCTTTGGATCAGGCTAATACTTTTTTTAAAGCTCGCAAAATGGTAAGCACTATTTAAAACTACTTCCCAATCCGGCGATTTAAAAAGCGGCAAGAACTCTTCTATTTGTTCGTAAACTTCCATGTCAACTAAAGTATCCGCAATTTCCTCAGACTTTTCAACAGATTCTGCCATCAAATCCCCTGTCAACTGCTGCTTAAATTTGCGTTTCTCTCTGCTGGTAAATAAAATATTTTGATGGGTCGCTCTGTACAGTAAAGCTAAAAAATAAGCTTTGCTTTCGTCAGAAAGTTCTAGATAAATTTGAGGAAATTTATCTAAAAACTCGTCTGAAAAATTAGCTATATTATTAATAGAGGAACCTATAATGCCCAGGGGGGTATTGATTTCGTGGGCAATGCCGGCAATCAGTTGTCCCAGGGCTGCCATTTTTTCCGATTGAATCAAATGCTCTTGGGTGGCTTGCAGTTGGTGCAGCGCCGTTGCTAAATCTTGATTTTTTTCTTGCAAAGTTTGTTGCAGTGAACAAATTTTTAAATGAGTTTCTATCCGGGCTAAAACTTCTTCAACCTGAAACGGTTTAGTAATAAAGTCAACTCCGCCCACTGCAAAAGCTTTAACTTTATCCAGCACGTCATTAATCGCACTAATAAAAATAACAGGAATGTCTTTTGTAATTTCAGAAGCTTTGAGTTGCTGACAAACTTGATAGCCGTCCATTTCCGGCATCATAATATCCAGCAGCACTAGATCTGGGGGTATTTTTTGAGCAGCAGACAATGCTAGCTTGCCATTGGGTACCGGGCGAACTTGATAGCCTTTTTCGCTCAAAATTCCGGCCAGCAGCCGCAGGTTTTCTGGCGTATCGTCCACTACTAAAATGTTAGCTCGATTGGTTTTAGGTGAAGTTGAAGTCATCGGGTATTTACTGTTTTTCGCTGATCTCGATTATGTTCAAAATTCTGTCATATTCAAAATTATTAATGCAATCTTGAAGCTTGCCCGCAAGAGAGGGATTGACAGTGCCGATTTGTGCGATCGAAGTTGCGATCGCCTCCATGTCCACACTCAAAATACTTTGCTTGAATTGGGCCATCCAGTCTGGAGAAAGAGAGGTGAAAGCCTCCGGTGTCAGCACCTCCTGACTTGACTCCTCTACACCTGCGGCACTTACTGCGGGTGGATCTTCATAAATATAGCGTACTCCTAAATGTTTTCCCATTGCCACAAAGATATCCTCCTCTCGGAACGGTTTCCGCATAAAATCATCGCAACCCGCCGAAAGAATCACCGCCCGTTCTTCCTCCAAAACGCTAGCAGTTAGGGCCACAATCGCCGTTGCTTGCCCGCCAGTTGTAGTTTTAATCTGTTTCGTTGCCTCGTAGCCGTCCATGACAGGCATTCTCATGTCCATCCAAATCAGATGCGGTTCCCACTCCATAAAAATATCCACCGCTTCTTTACCGTTATTCGCTTCTCTCAACTCAAATCCGAGTGGACTGAGAAGTTTTACTAACAGTTGGCGGTTCAAAGGTTTGTCGTCCACAATTAGCAAGCGATAACTCGGCTGATTTGGTTCCAGGGCAACAACTCGACGTTGAGTTTTTTTGCTTTCAATATCACTAGCTTCAACCAGATGAACTTGGATGTCAAACTGAAATACTGCACCCTTTCCGATCTCGCTGCTAACAGTAAATTCACCTCCCATTAATTGCACGAACTGGCGGCTAATAGCTAAACCTAAACCCGTTCCTTCCTGAGAATCTTTACCTGTTTTCGTCTGCACGAATGCTTCAAACAACTGATGGATTTCTTCAGCAGCAATGCCTGCACCAGTATCTTGAACTTCAAAATGCAGCCAGTAGCGGCCGGGCAATTGGTCAGTGCTGTTTTTATGTATATTCCGCCTTCCTCCTTTGACTTGCACCGACACTCCCCCTTCTGAAGTAAATTTAATTGCATTATTGAGCAAATTAATTAAGACTTGCCGCAATTTAACTTCATCAGTACAAATGTAATGGGGAACTTCTGCGTCTCTGTCGAAGATTAATTGCAAACCTTTTTGCTCAGCTTTGAGAGCAAACATATCTTCTAAATCGTCGATGAGTTGGTACAAATCGAAGCTTTTTTCATTAATCGTCGTGCGTCCGGCTTCGATTTTTGACAAGTCTAAAACTTGGTTAATTAAAGCCAGTAAATGTTCGCCACTCCGCAGGATAATTCCGACATCTTCTTGATTTTCCTGAGACAACGTTTTACTGCGGATCATGACTTGAGCAAAGCCGATGACCGCGTTCAGGGGCGATCGCAATTCGTGGCTCATATTGGCGAGAAAGGTACTCTTCGCTTTGTTTGCTGCTTCGGCCGCTTCTTTCGCCTGCTGCATTTTAATTTCCGCTTGTTTGCTATCAGTAATGTCTTTAATAAAACCTTCGTAGTAAAGTAGATTTCCTGCGGCATCGCAGACAGCGCGACAATTTTCCGAAATCCAGATTATGCTGCCATCTTTGCGGTAAATTTCCGATTCAAAGTTTGATAGTATCCCGTACTCGTTCATCAGCGCTGCAAATTCGTCGCGGCGGTTGGGTTTCACATAAAGCTGGTTATGGAAATTCGGCTGTGCTGCTATTAAATCTGCAGGCGAGTCGTAACCGTAGATGTTAGCTAAAGCGGGGTTAGCGCTGATGTATTTCCCGTCAATAGCAGTTTGAAAAATTCCATTCAAAGCATTTTCATAAATGTTGCGGTACTTTTCTTCGGCTTCCCGGAGGGCAGTTTCTGCTTTTTGGCGCTCGGTAATATCGCTAGAAATCGACAAAAAACAAGCTTCTCCGTCAATATCGATGGTTTCTATCGACAGCAGTGCCGTTCTTTCTGTACCATTTTTATTGCGAAACCTCAGCTCATAATTGTGAATTGCCGTCTTATTTTTTAACATTTGAATCATGCGATCGCGCTCTCCCAAACTCGCCCAAAAATTGAGTTCTACCGCTGTTTTTCCAATAATTTCTTCGTGACTGTACCCCATCATCCGACAAAAGCTCTCATTGGCTTCTATGTGGCGACCATCGCTGATTCTAGTCAGGGTAATCGCATTAGGACTTAAACGAAAAGCTTTAGAAAACTTTTCTTTTGCCTTGGCAAGATCGGCGGTACGTTCTGCCACTTGCACTGCTAAATTGTCGTTGTATTCCTTTAATATTTTCTCCGCTAGTTTGCGTTCTGTAATATCTTGAAAAGCGCACATCCCGTAGATAATATTTCCTTGAGCGTCATAAATAGGAGTTCCCCAAACTTGCAGGGGAACAGTTTTGTCAGTCGAGGAGATTTCAATGTCATCAACAGTTACACTTTTACCCTGCAAAGCATTTAAAATTGGGTCGCGTTCCGCCGGGTAAATTTCCTGAGTGCTAGCTAAATAAACTCGGTAGGATTTTCGCAAATTTTCAGAATTTGCTGCTATAATTCCTTGACCTAAAAGTTGCTCTCCTGTCGGATTAATGTAGTGAGGTTGACCGTTTGGCTCGGCAATAAAAATGCCGAGCGGTACTGCATTTAGAAATTGTTTGACTCGGTTTTCGTTTTCCGAGATCGAAGTAAATGAGTGCTGCAATTGCTCTGCCATGCTGTTAAAAGCAGCCGCAAGTTCTCCGAGTTCATCTTCCCGATTCAGAGCGAGCTTTGTATCCCATTCATTCTTGGCTAAAGCTTTCGCCGCTGCATTTAATTGTAAAATCGGCCGCACCACCCATTTAGCAGTAATAATTCCCAGAATTGTCGCCCCGATCAAAGCTGCAACTGACAGCAAAACAGTCGTGCGGGTATTGGCATTAATTTGCTCCATAAAGTCGGACTCTGGCACAACTACCACAATCAGCCAATCCAACCCCCGATCGTCTTTAAAAGGAGTTACCTCCATAAAATTGCGCTTCCCGTCAATATCAAAAGTAAGTTGTTGAGAATTATTGATTTTAGCTAAGCTTTCGTAGGATTTATCTAAATATTGTGCAGTTTGGCGAATTACGGTATTTTTGCTTTCTGAAGCTTTGATGCGTTTTGCTTCTTTACCTTCCACTACAAATTCTTGGCCCGCCGTTGAAGTGGCAATTAACATCCCGGATCGCTCCATCAAAAAAGTTTGCCCCGACTTGCCAATTTTGAGGCTGACGAGAAACTCTTTGATTTTGGAAAATAGCAAATCGCTGCCAGCTACTCCTAATAGCTTACCAGCGTCGTTGTAGATAGGCATTGCAGCAGTAATTGCTAGCTCTCTTGTTAAAAAATCTGTATAAATTGGAGTCCAAACAGGTTTTTTTGCGGCGGCGGCTGCTATGTACCAAGGGCGAAGTCGCGGGTCGTAAATGTTGGGCGAAGTTTCCATTAATTGAACGCGGCTTCCTTGAGAGTCACCAGTATATCGAGCTAATTTATTGCCAGTAGATTGGTCAGCAGCAGAGATGAGAATCCGATCTTTAGTGCGGATTGCTCCCGAGTGTTCTCCATTTTCTGTGGCTACGTAAATGATGCTGATTGTATCAAAATATTGAATTTGTTCGAGGAAATGAAGTTCTAGTTTTTGTTTGTCTTCAAGGTTCAACTGCCCCAATTTTATGCCTTGAACATTGAGGTGATTGACAATGTGGGGAATTGACATATAGTTTTCCATGCGGTCTTTGATGCGATCGCTAATTTCTCCTCGCAACTGAGCGGCAACATCGTTGACTGCCCGCTGACCGTTTTGGAAAGATAGCCAACCTACAACTCCTACGGTGCCGACAATTTGCACTAAAAAAGGAACCACGAGCACCGTTTGTAATGGAGCTTTGCCGATAAATTTTGTAGCCAAACGATTGAGGGGTTTAGAAAACATAGTCATCTTAAGAGGAATTGGGAATTGGAAATGGGGAATTGGGCATTGGTAATTGTTGGGAGTTTTGATTGTAAATTATGTTCCCTTTGCCCTTCCTTTTCTCCTGATGCTGTAGTTTACTGACGACAGTACCGTCGATCAATTTAAATCAATATAGCGTATTTATACTGAGAGTTTTTTCGTAGCTACTGATACAGATCGTTGGGCGCGATCGACCTAAGTCGAAATCATCTGATTTATTGCACCATTCTCGATAAGTCTGGGACGGGTGGGCTAGAAGAGCAACGGCCCACAATATCACACTCACTCTTGGCTTCACAGGCCCGAAAAGCCTGTTAAGCGAGAATGGTGGAACATTTCAGTTTGAACTCACATCTTGTACCATTCTCGCTTAACAGGCAAGATGCCTGTTCCACAACAACTACATTTTCTTGTGGGGTGGGCATCCTGCCAGCCCAGATCAGGGTTATTGAGAATAGTGTAACATCTCAGTTTAAACAAACAGTAGCTAACAATAACTCCCCCAAAAAATCTGTATTTACCTGCGATTCAACTCCATCCTTTCGCCGTAACGTAACAGCATATCCAAACTCTCCAAACGATTTTGCCAAGTTTGCACCTGATAGCTATTTTCAGCAGAATGCAAGCGCATCGAAGATTGAAATTGAGATTGAAAACTCCTTAACAATCTTTTAGTATTTGCTAAACTTTCCGTTGAAGGATTTGCCGCCAACTTGCTCAAAGCTTGCGCCAATTCATCCGATCGACTTTTGAGCACTTTCAGTTCAGATTCCGACATCCGCAACTGATTGTTAGCCAACAAAAAACTCCATTCCTGCTTGAGAGCAGTATAGCGCGAAGCCGCCGCCGCCAACGGCTGCCGGTAAGGAATCGGCTCCGCAGCAGAAGTGGAACGCACTGGCCGGCCTTGAGTGCGGTTAAAAAACCCCTGCATCCCGCTGCTGATACTTTCCACCGCAAAAATAGCATAGCCCCCAGTCGGCAAATCGCGCAAAGCTTGAATTTGGTCGATCGCCACAACTTCCGGGAGTGTCAACAACTTAACCGACGGAGAAATCAAAGCCGAACCGAGCATTTGTTCCTTTGCTAGCGGTTCAGTTATACGCTGAAGTCGGTTCGTATCCAAAGCATAAGTCATCGGCACAATCAAATCTACAATACCTTGACGAGCCCAAACTTCCCAATTTTGCTGAATTTTGTAAATCCGCTGACTTTCCGGGTGCGGAAACACCGCCACCGACAAAATAGTGCGCGGATAATTCTGCCGCAAAAGCTGAGAAACGTCAGCTACAAAACTATTAATTTGATTAGTTTTAAACTCAACCCACTGCCGCCACAAACTGCCGTCCCTGGGGGAAATATTCACCGGATCTGCACCAGTTAACTGTCTAAATTGCTGCCTCGCAGCAATACCGTAACCGTAAGTGAAATTCGCATTATCATCTTGAAAAGGATAGCGAATATAGTCTAACTGCACCCCATCTACTTTGTAGTTATTAGCAATTTCGCTGACAATTCGTAGCAAATAATTACGCGCTTCCGGGTTCGCCGGATCGATATAAAATTTACCATCGTTAGGATTTTGTATGCGTCCTTTGTTGTCAATATTTGCCCAAGTTGGATGAGCGGAAAGCACCGGCCCGGGATAAGAACTAGGTTGGCCAACTAAAGTATTGTGGCGTTTATTTCCGGTGGCAAAAATCCAAACCCAAGCGTGCAGTTCCATGCCTCGCTCGTGAGCTAATTTAACCGCAGATGCCAGTGGGTCCCAGCCAACTGTTAGGGGATTTTGTTGCGGTGCAACTTGACTGGGATAAATCGGATATCCGGCATTCAAAGTTTCAAAGAAAACGGTATTGATACCGGCGGCTGCGAGTCGATCGAACACTGCCGCCAAACCTTGTTCAGATCGTGCTGCGACGATCGTCCCGCGATCGAGCCAAACCGCCCGAATTTCCGCCCCAACCCGCTGTCCTTCCTTCGGGTAATTTTCCCACAGCAACTGCCGCGCTTCCACCCACTGTTTTCTAGCCGCCGCGTAGTTTTGCTCTTGCAGGAGTTGGTCAAATGTTTGCAAAACCTGCCGCGCTTGGGCGATCGCCCGTACCCTGATCGCTTGCAGAACAGGGGGGCGACTGGCTGCCGGGCCGCCTCCGCCTTGTTCTGCAGCCAGCAGTTGAGGGGGGGTAGCAGCATTGAGATTGATGGCGGTATTGGCTGAATTAGATGCTGTCAGGGCGCTTTCAAACCGGCCCAGGAGGTTAGTGAGTTCTTGGCGCATCAAGTACGCTTCAATGCTGACGATCGGCTTATTGGAATTTGCCTGCACGTCCAAACCGGGTTGCGCTGACTGATCCGAAGGGTCTGTAAAAGTTGCAGGAACTGAATCGGGAAGCGCACCCGATGGAGAAAGTCGGCTCAGCGGGGTACTACGCGGCGAACTAGGGCTATTTCTAGTGACTCTGGAGGGGGGAGTTGGCAGTGGGGTCGCAGCAGCAGTAGGCGGCACTACAGGCCCAGAAGTGATTGTGCCTCCCCAGCGGGCGATCGAGGCTTGCAGCCAAGCCTTATCTACATTTGCCGAACCGTCGCTACCCCAGCGCCAGCCGAGATAGGTAGCGCGATCCGTGGCGATGGCTGCGGAGGAACCGGAACTATCTTTCCAAGTAGCAATAGTTTGACTGTTCGCATCAGCCGGAATCAATACACCGCCTTGGACTGAGGCATTTTTTTGTTCTGGTGGCACCCAACTGCTAGAAGTAGTGCAAGCCAGATCCCGACAGCGGCTGCGCGGTTGCGGGCTCGCCGGTTGGGTTAACGGAAAAGCCCAATAGGCCCCGAGGAGCGATCGCAAAGATTGGCGCACCAAAGCCGGGGAACTGCGGCCGACGGGGCCCGAAGCAATCAAGCGGCCGCCCTGGGAGGCCCAAGCTTCTAAAACTTTAATTTGCGCCGGAGTCAAAGTTTCAATGTTCGGCAAAAACAGCACGTTAACGCCTGCTAAATCTGCCAAATTTTTGATGTCTTCGAGATTGATTGGTTTGTAAGCAATGCCACTTTCCCAGAGGCGCGTGGTAATCTTCACCCAGTCGGGGGAATTCTCGGAACTGCGAACAACCCCCAGAACTACTTCTGCGAAACTCGGAGAGGGAAATAGGATGAAGAGATTGAGTAATGTACTCGCTAGAGTTCCAATTAAGACTCTTTGCAAGAAAGTGAAAAAGCGATTTTTTTTAGCCTGGGAGCAGGCATCAGGCATTTGATCAGGCTTATTGATTTGTTGCATAAATATGAGAATTACTCACCACACCGCTAAAGAAAAATTTAATAACAATTAAGAGCGATCGATCCGCACCATACAATTTTCTATCCTGCCCTGCAACCTGAATCAGGAAAAAGTGCGATCGATCGATTTTAGATTTTGGATTTTAGATTTTAGATTAAAATCTGCGTCCATTTGGGTTGAATAACCAAAAATAAACTTTAGATGCGGGACAGCTTAACTTTATGCAACTGTCAACTGTCAACTGTCAACAGCCCACTGTCAACTGTCAACAGCCCACTGTCAACTGTCAACAGCCCACTGTCAACTGTCAACTGTCAACTGTCAACTGTCAACTGTCAACTATTTTCTGGCGTTGCAGCTTCATTCACCGGGAATCGATCGATTAACTGCATCGCCCGACAAGCATTTCTCCGCAAAGAATCCGAAACATGAGGAACATAAGGGATCTGAGACAAGAAATCCAAAGTCCGGCGCAAAATCCGCACCACATCCCCTTCATCCAAACTCGTATGGCTAATCAGTTCCAACCATTCCACGCCCAGAGCCCACTGTTCCACCAAAGTCACTAAATCCCGTTCCAGCCAAATCGGAATCGGAGCTTCATGACGGCGCTGCACTTTAAACAACCGATGGCGCAGGCCTTTTTGCAGATTGTCCAAAGGCGCCAAAACTTCTGGCGACAGCGAGTAGTGAGTCCAACTGTCCGGCCTGGAAACTTCTGTAACTAAGGCCGCGCAAGCAGCAGCGAGGTGGTGGGGGTCGAGTTCGTCAAACTCCGCAGACATCAGGGACAAACCCAGCCAAAGTTCGTTATCGCCACGAATGGCGGCGCAAGCTTGACCCAAGATTGTGGGTACCAACCTCTCGGAGGAGTCATCTCGGTTTCCAGTTGCCGAAACTACTCTTTCCAAGCAGCCGAAATTCAGCAAGATGTCGATTAAGTTGAGAAATTCCTCCCAGTAGCGAGCTCTCTGCTTTTCTAAGTCTTCTTCGCTTTTGCGGATTTCTTTTTTCAATTCTTCCCGGCGGCGCTGGCGTTTTAGCAAAGTACCGGGATTGCCCCATTCTAGAACGGGGTGAATTTCTAGCTTAGCTTCTACGGCTGCGATTTTCTGCTGTTGCTCGATCGCCTCTGGGCTCGGTTCTGGTGCGGGCAATTCTGGGATCGATCGAGCAATTGAAACAGTTTCTTCATTTCCCAAGCGGCACTGGCCGAGTCTCAGGGTCAATTCCGGCGGCGGGATCAAGGTATCTGCAACGCTCAAACGGGGTAATTCGGCGTGGAGGGTAGCGACATCGCTAATGGCGACGATATACCAGCGGTTATCTTTGCCCAAGCATACCAAGTTTGGTGCTTGGCCGGAACCTGCGATTTTGGCAACCAATACGGCGGGCACGGGAGTTGTGTGCGATCGTTTGGCTGTCGGAACGTGCTTGCCTTTGAGGCTCAGAACCGTGCCTAGCACTGCAAAAGCCACAGCTACGGACATCTCCTTAAATCGCGCTTCTTCAGCTTGCTGCAAGAGAGTTTTCAGCAAACGTTTATCTTCTTTGAGTCTTCCCTGCAATTTTTCGTAATGGGCGAGGTGTTTTTCCAGGGTAGAGACATTTCCTCCCGCCGCCAGGGACTCTTCCAGCACCGCCAATTCTGTTTGCAGCCGATCTAATTCTGATTGCTGCGGCTGCAAGTACAAGGTAGACAGGTATTGACCAAAACTCCGCTCTACCAACTCTTGAGCTTCGTCGAGAGTGTGAGTTTGCAGCAAATTCAGCACCATGCCGTAGCTGGGCGTAAACTGACTGGCGAGGGGGTCGGCTTTGGCTGTTGCCAAATAAGAGGCTTCTTTTGCGCCTTCAAAGCGCGTCTGAACTGCGACTACGTGCCCCAGCTCGTCCATGCCCCGCCGACCCGCCCGACCGGCCATTTGCAGGAATTCTGAAGCGTTTAGCAGTCGGTGTCCCTTGTCGGTGCGCTTGGACAAGGTGGAAATGACTGTGGTGCGGGCGGGCATATTAATCCCGGCTGCTAGGGTTTCGGTGGCAAATACGACTTTAATCAAACCTCTGCCAAAGAGTTCTTCTACTAAGCCTTTCCAAGCGGGCAAAATGCCTGCGTGGTGGGCTGCGATGCCTTTTAAAAGTGCTTCTTTTTGACCTAAGCGTTCTGCTTCTGGGTTTCGCTGTAAAAAATCGTCAATGATGCGTTTGAGTTCGGCTGTTTCAGCTTCGTTAACCAGGGAGAAATTGCCGACTTCTGCGACTGCTTGGTCGCACCCGCGACGGCTGAAGATGAAGTAAATTGCTGGTAGCATATCTCGATCGTCCAACCGGGCCAAAACATCGGTCAAACTCGGAGTGGGGATGCTGCCTCTTTCTACTTTTTGCTGCTTCTTTTTGGGGACTAACCGGACATTCGCTCTTTTGCCAGTCTCGTCTAGCAGCGGGAATATCCCTTTTTGATTGGCGAAGTGGAATTGCAGCGGCACTGGCCGAAAGTCTGAGTAGACGAGCTCTGTGGGCCCGTGGACTTTGTTAATCCAGTCTGTGAGTTGCCCGCTATTGGCAACGGTTGCTGAGAGGGCGAGAAGTTGAATTTCGCTCGAACAGTAGATGATCGATTCTTCCCAGACGGTACCACGCTGGCGATCGTTCATGTAGTGACACTCGTCAAGCACCACGGTTTCGACTCCGGTGAGGGAAGTACCGACTTCTCCGATCGGCGTACCGTAGAGCATATTCCGAAATATTTCGGTAGTCATCACCAAAATCGGCGCATCTCGATTAACGGAGATGTCGCCCGTCAGCAAACCTACGTTGTCATCTCCAAATTGACTGCGGAAGTCGCGCAGCTTTTGGTTAGACAGAGCTTTGAGGGGAGTGGTGTAGAAGACGCGCCGCCCCCGGTCGAGTGCTTGATGGATGGCGTATTCCCCGATTAACGTTTTCCCTGAGCCTGTGGGAGCGCACACGACAACGGATTTACCTGCATCGAGGGCGGCGATCGCCTCTCTCTGAAAGTTATCTAGCTCGAAGGGAAATATGGTCTTCAGATCCAGCTCTGGGCGGTTCTGGGCAGTGTCTGGCACAAGGATTATTATAAGGTTGCAGGGTAAGTATGCTTAAATCTTGCTGAAAGCAAGTCAGCAGAGGACTGTATTGATTTTAGACCAACGCCCGCAAATCGGCTATGAAGGAATAAGTCAGTTGGCAGTTGGCAGTTGGCAGTTGGCAGTTGGCAGTTGGCAGTTGGCAGAAGAAAGAAAAAAAATTTTGCCTTCTTCCTTCTTCCTTCTTCCTTCTTCCTTCTTCCTTCTTCCCTCTTCCCTCTTCCCTCTTCCTTCTCTATGATTCCTGTTATTTCGAATATTCCTGTGGTGCAGCTTGCTTCGGGCGATCGATCGGCTTTTGCTACAAGTCTATCAGTTTTAAGGTGCTGTTCCCGGCAACAAGGCTGATTTAGAGTCTGGCCGATCGATAATCTGCAAAAATCCAATCTGGCGATCGTATTTGTTTGTAGTCAGGACTTCATTTTTTTATTACCTCAGCTTTAAGAACTTTAGTTTAGTGCTGACTACAAATCTAGTAATAACCAGAGGTTTCAAATAAATTTGAGGGAGATTGCGAATTTTTGGGGCGGGCTTAGATTAGACATCTTGCATTCCCAAGCTTTCCGATCCTTCAATTATCTGCGTTAATCTGTGTTTATCTGCCTGACATCTGCGGTTTCTCGATCGATCGAAGACTTATGAAATCTTATCGCTCAACATAGATTAGGGTGAACCAGCCCCGACAATTAGATCAATCTAAGGTTGAATGAAAATACCGATCGCATTATGAACTCTCGCAGCAGTAGACGGCGGGCGATCGAGCAAACTCCCTCCCAAATACAAACTCGTCGAACTTCCCCCATCCAAATTTAAAGCCTCCACAGCACCCATTTGCTGCAATATCTGCGCCAGTTCCGCAAAATTTGGGCCCGCCCCGCCCGCGCGATTGTGCACCGCTACAATTAGCAAATTCCCCGCAGCAGTTCGCCCGATCGCACTCCGAATCGCTGTCTGTCGAACATAGGCATCGCTAAACCCTTCCGCCTTAGCATCCAAAACAACTCGACTGTTTTGTACCAACACTGGCCCGCCTCCTAAAATGTAAGGAAAACGGTTGAAATCAGCAGGAAAAGTGTTAGTTTCCAAACGCAATAAAGTCCCGATTGAGAGTTGAGATGCAGGGAATAAATCCGAACGCAAAGCCAAAATATAACCGTTAGCTGGAATGGGAAAACTTGTTGTTCCCGCCGCACCTCCGGGCGATTGGCTGACAACTCTATCGCCCGCAACTGTCACAACTATTTCATTGCCAGACAACGGAGTATAAGTTGTTCCCCAATCAGGATTGTAGCGACCGATTCCCGGTTGTACGTAGGCACTATTGAGATGTGAAACAGGCAAACGTTGATTCGCCGGAGTTATCAAAGTTTCTTGCAAAGTTAAACGATCGATCGCAAATTCTCCCCGATCGTTCCAGGCGATCGCCCCCCGGTTCAATATCGGCCCGGAAAGCCATTTATTGTCACGCCGAATTGCCCCTAAAGCTAAGCGATTAATTCGATTGAAAAAACCTGCATTAATCGCCGCAGCCGCACCCGACAATTCTGCTGTTTGCAATAAAGGTGCAGTGCCTTGATCGGCAGGCGGATTGCTGAGAATTGGTCGAATTTTTACACCAGCTTGACGCGGATTAACTTCTAACCAAACTACTGGAAAACGAGCAGTTCCTAAATTTTGATACTGCTGTCGCCACTGCACACCGGGCGCCCAAACAATGTTTTTCTCTACTAACGAATCTGGCCGAATGTCGATAACTAATCGATTGGGATTTCCCAGGCTGAAAACTTGCGGCCGCCAACCTAAAGGAATCTTCACTTTGACTTTAGTTTGAGCGCCGTCAGGTTCGACTTTTAGTGATAGCAATTGTTTGCTGGTTTGAAAAGTGTCCTGAAGTAAGGCGGGAGCAACTTTGGCATCGATCGCGATCGACCATTCTTGACCGGCGATCGGCTGTAATGGCGTTATTTGCAGCGGGAGAGTGGGTTTGGTCGGGTCGTCTGGTGTTTCAAGGTTTGGCGCTGCGGGGGTGATTGGCAGCGGGATAACGGGCTTTGTGGGGTCGTCCGGGGGGTTGGGTGCGGGAGTCGGAGACGGGATTGGCGTATTGACAAAGTTGACTTGCCAAGGGGCGGGGCGATCGAGATCCACAACAATGCGATCGCCCGATTCTATTTCTGCTTGCCGAATTCCGGTAACACTTGCAGTTTGAGAAGTAATTTTTAGAATATTCCCATCAGCAGATATCTCCCAGCCCGCAAGTCTAGCAAAATCGGTAACATCTAAGTAACGATAGGGCCCCGTTGCCCGCGCTGCTAAGCTTTGAGCGCCGGTTAAAGATACCGAAAACCACTGCACCGGTTGTTTGGCACTGTCGGCGGCGCTGAGCAAATCCACTCCCGCACTTTGCATCAATCCAACGTCAGCAATCCAAGTTCGGAAATTCGCAGAAGTGCTGTTTGCCGCCTGCTGAGTCCAAGCTAGGGGCAGAATGCGGCCGTTTAGAGAAACTTGGCGGCCTTGTCTAATTCTCGAAGAGGGCGGTACAGATTGAGCCAAAAACCTATAGTCCGATACGGGTTGAAACCCCTGTCTCATAGCTGAAGTCCTCTCAAGAGGACTATAGGTCAATATTTCAGTCGGTTTTAACTGAGATGTTGCACCATTCTCAAGAACAGGCAAGATGCCTGTTCCACAATAAAATTCATCTCTTGTGGAACAGGCATCTTGCCTGTTCCTAAACAAGTAATTGACAATGGTGCAAGATCTCAGTTTTAACCGACTTTCGCTATCAGCCAGGGAATTGATTCCCTGGCGGGCTCTCGAAGCATGAATCAACCCAGCCCTCTCTCCCTGTTGTGCTCTTCCGGGTTGATTCCAGACTAAAGACGGGGCGATCGCCAGTACGGGTAAAATCGAAACTGACAATATTAGACGCCAATCAAACAAATTACGTTTCACAGCTTACCTTACTTTTCCCGTTAAGTATGATTTTTAGCTAGGAGCCAACCCTGGCACAGGTCGCGTAAATTCGACCAACCTCGCCAGAGGACTTGAATCCCAATCGGAGATTTACGACGATGTTCAAGATAGC
>Ga0163147_10001249_pt1 | contig 39173 bp, 38 predicted proteins | sample OliLakLV19MP6G1_FD_148597 | JGI IMG/M metagenome (GOLD analysis project Ga0163147, IMG submission 148597) | Freshwater microbial mat bacterial communities from Lake Vanda, McMurdo Dry Valleys, Antarctica- Oligotrophic Lake LV.19.MP6.G1 | ecosystem: Environmental > Aquatic > Freshwater > Lake >...
CGCAACACGCGCGCCTGCGGCGATCAGTGCCCGCACAAAGGCCTCACCCAAGCCGCGCGCGCCACCGGTGACCAGCACCCGGCGGCCGGCGAGATGAATTTCAGTTTGCGGGTTGCTCATGGCAAGGTTGTGGCGATGGTGATGCGGGAAGAAAGCAGGGAGTGAACGCTTGAATCAATCGGATAATCGACGCGGTTGATTGATTCATTAGTGAAACAATGATTCTCTAATGAAAAACTTTACTGCACGGCATTTTGGTTGTCAACATGTTTTTCCGTGGCGGCAGCGCTTTCGATTAAGCAGCCGGCCGGTGGATCTTGCGTCCCGAGAGGGTTGGCCGGTGGAACGGCGTTTGGCACCAGTCAAACCCAGGAATACGCCTGGCGTTGGCGATAGCGGTTTGCAAACGCCTGAAGCAAGCTTGCCCGAAGCCCCGCTTGCCGACTTCACTTCGCGCGCAAGACTTGCTCGAGGAGCGCGCGCTTGTCGGCACAGCGCGCTTGTGTCCAGCAGGAGGAATACGCAAGCAATGTCCGGTCTGCATGCCTGATTTCGATGTGCAGCGGTTTGCGCATCATCACCGTGTGGATGTAGCTGACAAACGCTTCCGCAAAATCGTCCCCCGGGCTGGTGGCGGCATATAGCGTGGCGAAATTGGTCGCAGCCAGCTCGGTGTAGACCGTCTGCATCTGGCTGCCGCGCAACTTCGCCTGAGCGTAGTAGACAACGTCGCGCCGCGTCTCGAAGGCGGGTTCGAACAGGCTGATGAAGCGGTTTTCCTGGCGCGCGATGGTCCAGGAAAGCTTGAAGTAAGCGAGATTCTCCGTCCGCCCCACGTCAGAGGGCGCAATGCCCCAATGCGGATGAATGTCGGCGCCGATCGATGCGATGTGCCCCAGTTCGTGCAGCAGGATGTACTGAATCGCGTTCCTGCGATTGTCCTGGCCCGCCGGCGCGATGGTCGCGGTGAGCGAGAAGCCCGGTTCCGGCTTGAAGGGCGTGTTCTCCTTCCATGTGGCCCAGGCGTTGGCGCTGCGTTGCTTGAGAACTGCGGCGTCAAGCACGATGAAGCCTGCGACCCCTTTGCCATCGGCGGTGAAAATCGTGTCGGTATAGCCGGTGCTGCCGAGTTCCTCGACCAGGTAAATGCCGGCCAGGCGGCTTCCCACCAGACGCTTGACCGGTGCCGGTATTTCATCAAGGGCGCGACGCACATCACGCAGGAAGTCCGGCGTCAGCGTGGCCTCGCGCGGCACGCTTGCGAGGCCTGCGCTCAGGTTGTCCAGGCGCACATACTCCAATAGCTCCGGGGGGGCCGCACCGATGCGTTGCGCAAGCGGGCGTTGCATGCGGCTTTTCCAGTAGCCGGGCTGGGTTGCGATATGGCCGCGCATCAGCGTGGTTGCGCAATCGCGGTCGTTGCAGGCCGCCTGCGCCAGGACAGGCCATGGCGCCCAGAGGCAAACAGCTGCCAGCGCGAGGCGGCAGAGCAGGGGACACGTACAGGTCAAGCGCATGGCCGTCCGCCAAGGAAATACTGAATAAGTCCGCAGGTTGAGAAAGCGGCTTTTGCAATCGGTTGCATTGAAAGAAGCTCCCCTTCGATAGCTTGCATGCCAGGGACTTATGCAGCGTTTTCCTAAGGAAACACTGAACCAGTCCGTAGGTCGGGAAAGTCGCTCTGGCAAGATGTCGAATCGAAAAGGTTCTTTGTTCGAGAATCCGCATTCCAGGGACTTGTTCGGCGTTTTCTAAGTTTGTGGTTTGCGCACCAGTTGCTTCTCGAACGCAGCATCATTGCGGGTGACGCGTCGCACTTCCTGCGGCCCCATGCTGTTGACGTGGCGCACAAAGTCGTCCAGCGGCATGGGTTCGCACATCTGTTGTTCGCCAACGTCGTTCTGCAGGCTCAGGTAAAACAGGCCGTTGCCGGTGCTGGTCATCACGTAGTGTTGCTGCGGGCAGCGTGCGTTGAGGCGGGCAATGGCAGATGAGGCGCGGGTGGAGCGCATGGGGTTTTCCTTGTTGCGGCACTGTGTCTCGTGCCACGTCCGATGTGTGAGTGCGACCGGCCGTGAATCCGCCTTGTGGACGCTTGCGCGTTTCCCGATTCCTGGCAATCACGTCTTGCGAATTTTGCGTTGAATAGCGTCACCATGCGGGCGACAGTCCGGGTTGTCGTGGTGGATGCGTATGTGGCGCAGTGGCGCCTTCTCGCTGAGCGACTCAAGAAACGCAAGCAGGTCGGAGGATTCTTCCGGGTTCAGCCGCAGTGGCTTGAGAATGCGCTCGCCGTCCGCATGCAGGCGCTCCTCGTTCAATTCCGAATAGTGCCTGACCACATCGGCCAGCGTCGCATGGCTGCCGGCGTGCATGTAGGGCGCGGTGCGCGCGACGTTGCGCAAGCCCGGCACCTTGAATTCGCCCCAGTGCCGATGTTCCAGGCTCAAGTGGCGCGTGGCCACGGCATTGCTGCCGGTCTTGTCGTCGTTGTAGCGGCCCAGCAGGTTGAAGGGGCTTTCCCTGACGAGCTTGATGCCGCTGTGGCGACCGGCATCGACGCGACCCGGTGCGGCGAAAAAGGGCACCCCGATATCGGCAAACTCGCCGTTGCTGAAAGTCGGGCCGAAGTGGCAGACCGCGCAGTTGCCGCGACCGACGAATATCTTCAGCCCACGCTTTGCCGCTGCGGGATAGCGCGCCATGCTTTTTGCATCATCACGCACCAGGGCATCGCGAAAAGCGTCGAAGGCGGTGCGGCCGCTGACGATCGTTTCCTGGAACGCAGCTAACGCCTTGCTCAAGTTGACCATCACGATTTCGTCGTCGAGTGCCCGGCCGAACGTGCGTTGATAGCAGGCGGCCAGATCCTTGCTTTCGCGCACGCGTTGCGCCAGGAGCGCGGCGTCCATGCCCATTTCCAGCGGATCGGTCAGGGGCCGGATCGCGTGAGCCCACAGGCTGTCGGCGCCACCGTCGCGGCCGAACCAGCGGGCGAAGCGTGCATCGGCCACGGTCGGCGCATTGCGGTCGAGCATGGCGCTGCCGAAACTTCTGCCCTGGCCGTCGGCCCAGGCGCGGCCCGGCAGGTGGCAGCTGACGCAGGCCAGGTTGCGGTTGATTGACAGACGTGGATCGAAGAACAGCGCGCGGCCAAAAGCTACGGCGGCGGGGTTGCCGGAGTGGCGATTGCTCGTATCTTTGATCAACGCCGGCGGCCACGGGCCGTGGCGGGCGATGGCTTCCTTTTCGCCTGCGCTGAACTCCGCCTGCGCGTTGACGTGCATGCATAGAAGGGCCAGGGGGAAACCCCAAAGCAATCGTGCAATCACTTCAACGGGTAGTCCTGTTTAAGGCGTTCCACGCCCTTGGCGTCCCGCACATCGAACAGGAACTCCCACTTGCCGGGCATGTGAAACATCAGACCTTCTGCGCGATAGCGGCCAAGCGTGCCTTGTGGCTTGACGCTGGCCTTGTAATTCATGCCGTGGCGGTGCTCGGGCATGTGGGCGTCGACACGCAACTCGTCGATGGTGGCGGCAGCCTCCCTGGGGCAAACCACCAGGTCGACGGCGAAAGGTTTGCCCACAGCGATCCTGACCGGGTCTGTGCGATAAGCGATGCTGTGACGCGCGGAATCGATTGTCTTGCCGCCTTCAAGCGTAGCGCTGCAGGCATGCGCCGCCATGGGCAGCATGCAGGGTAAGCAGGCTGCGGCGACGGCGATGATGGAGCGGCAATTGAGCGGATTCGGGATGGCTTTCGCGCCCCGAAGTGCCGCGCCTGGCGCTGCGGCACGCAACTCTGCGGCGGTGTCTGTCATGGCTGCTTCATCGGATTCGGCCCGAACAAGGCGTCGCCATTGCGAAATGCCACGCGTTCGGCCAGATCGGCCGGCAGGTCGCGCATCCACTCGCGCGACCAGCGTGCATGCTCCACCACGTACGGCCAGCGCTCCGGGGTGTAGGTGTCGGTGCCGACCATGAAGCGCTCGGGGAATTCGGTGAACAGTTGCTTCCATTCCGGGTGCAATTTGCCGCCCGAGCCGTGGTCGGTGCGAAAAGCCAGGTCGCACCAGAGCGACTTGTGTTTGGCCAGCATTTCGCGCACTTTTTCCGGACGGTCGAATCCGGAGTGCGCCCACAGGATGCGCGCCTGCGGCCACTGCCGGAACAGGCGCTCGATGGCGTCGATATCCGAGTGCGCGTGCAGCACCAGGTTGTGCTGCCGGGCCATCTCGACCATGCGTCTGGGTACCGGCAAATCGGCGTCCGCACCATACAGGTGAAATTCACCGACGGCTACATAGCGATATTTCTTCAATCGCTCTTCCATGTAGCGCGCGATGTTGTCGTCGCGCACCCAGGTGCTGACATCGCTGCGCAGGCGGTACGGGCGCAGCGAAGGCAGGATCATGTCGGGCGCCTCGGCATAGAGTTTCTGGTTGCCGTCGTCGTTGGAACTGGAGACCAGGGCGCGCTTGACGCCGGCCTTGCGCAGCAGTCCGATGGCCTCTTTGGGCGGCACCGACTCCCAGGCGTCGTGGCTGTAGTGCATGTGGGCATCGAAAATCGGCAGGTCGGCCGCTTGCGACATGCTTGAGGCAAAAGCCAGCAGCAGGGCATGAAGGAGGCGCATGAGGGGATTCCAGGGTGGTCGAAACGATGGCGGTACCGGGTTGACGGTGGCCCGGCGCCAGGCGGCACCTGAACCGTCGCGCATAGTGTCTCGCAAAATCGCCTGTCTGCGGTAAAGTGCAAGCCCGCTTTCCACATGCCCGTTCCAGCATGACTTCCCTTCGCATCGGCCAGGGTTTCGACGTCCATGCCCTGGTCAGTGGCCGGCCCTTGATCATTGGCGGCGTCAACATTGCCTTTGACAAAGGATTGCACGGCCATTCCGACGCCGACGTGTTGCTGCATGCGATCACCGATGCCTTGCTGGGCGCTGCGGGTCTGGGCGACATCGGCCGCCATTTCCCGGACACCGATCCGCAGTTTCGCGGTGCCGATTCACGCATGTTGCTGCGCGAAGCGGTCAAGCGGGTGCGCGCCGCCGGTTACGCGCCGGTCAACATCGATTGCACCATCATCGCGCAGGCACCGAAAATGGCGCCGCATGTGGCCACCATGGCCGCGAATATCGCTGCCGATTGCGCCATCGACGCGGCGCGCGTCAACGTCAAAGCCAAAACCACCGAGTGGCTGGGGTTTACCGGGCGTGGCGAGGGCATCGCGGCCGAGGCGGTGGCCTTGCTGGATGCGGCTGGGCCGATTTGATGGTGATGTGGTCGCAGCGGGCGCGCTGATCGCGCTCAGGTTCCGGGCAGGCGTGGCAGGCCCAGGCGCGCACATAATCCACCGCCCGCGCGCGGCAACAAGTCGAGCGAGCCGCCGCATTGTCGTGCGACCCGCTCCACAATCGCCAGGCCAAGGCCGGAGCCGCCCTGGGCGCTGTCGATCGTACCGTCGGCTGAACCGCGCGCGTCGTCCTGCCGCGTGAAGGGCTGCTTGAGGCGCTCGACATCGGCAAGCGCTATGCCGGGGCCGCGGTCCAGTACCTCGATGACCACGCCTTGCCTGCTGGCGCCGAGGGTCAAGCTGACCTGTGGCTCGGTGCCGCCGTACTTGAAGGCGTTCTCGATCAGGTTCACCAAGGCGCGCCTGAGCGCGGCGGCGTGTGCCATCACCATCAACGGGGCGTGGGCGCCGGTCAGTGTGAGTTGCCGGCCCTGGGCTGCGGCCTCGCGGACCAACTGTTCGCCAAGGGCCGCCAGATCGACTTCGACAGGCGCCGCTGCTTCGTCCTGGCCGCTTCTGGCGAAATCGAGAAACTGGCCGATCACCTGGTCCATCTGCTCGATGTCGCCCACCATGCCGTCACGCAGGCCTGCGTCCGGCGACATTTCCAAGCCCAGGCGCAGGCGCGCAAGCGGGGTGCGCAGGTCATGCGAAATACCGGCCAGGATCAGGGCGCGATTCTGCTCCTGGGTCTTCAAGTCGCGCGCCATCTGGTTGAAGGCGCGGCTGACCTCGGCGATTTCACTGGCGCCTTCCTCGGCGAGGGCGGGCGGCACCGCGCCGCGTCCGATTGCATGCGTGGCGACCGCCAATGCGCGCAGCGGCCGGGTGATGCGCCGCACCAGCAGGTACGCGCCAAGCAGCGCCAGCGTCAGCGCCAGCAAGCCCCAGCCAAACCACTGCCACGGTACCGGCGATTGCAGGCGGTCACGCCGCAGGCGCACCCAGTATTCGTCGTCGTCGATGCGAAAACTGACCCACATGCCCTCGGCGCCGTTGCGACGGAAAGCGAAACGGGTTTGCGGCCCGGTTTTTTCACGGATCAGCGACTCGACCCGGCGGATGCCGCGGATATCGGGTGCGGCTTCGAGTTTTTCGTCGGCCTCCACCGGGTAGATTTCAATACGTTCCGAATTCGAGATTTCGCGCATCAGGTAAACCCTGGCTTCCGGCCTTGAGCTGACTAAAGCGGCGCGCGTCAGGTTGACGATCGCCACGACCTGCTGCGCGATTTGCAGGCTGCGCGGCTCACGCTCGTAGATGCGGAAGATCTGGATCCATGCCAGCACCGAGAGCACCAGCAGGAATGCGATGATGAAAAACGTGCGCCACAGCAGGCTTGCGGGAATCAGGCGCATGCGCGATCAGGCCCGCACGACTGCGGCCGCCAGCCTCAGTCCGGCACGAACACGTAGCCAAAGCCCCACACGGTCTGGATGTAGCGCGGGTTGGCAGGATCGGCTTCGATCAACTTGCGCAGGCGAGAAATCTGCACGTCGATGGCGCGATCGAACACGTCGTATTCGCGGCCGCGCGCCAGTTCCATCAGCTTGTCGCGTGACAGCGGCTTGCTGGGATGGCGCACCAGCACCTTGAGTACGGAAAACTCGCCGGAGGTAAGCGCGACCGGCTTGTCGTCACGCGTCATGCTGCGGGTTGCCAGATTGAGCGCGTAAGGGCCGAATACCACGGTCTCGGCCTCGGCCACCGGTGCCGCCGGCGGCCCGCCATCCTGCACCCGGCGCAAAACTGCATTGATGCGTGCCACCAATTCGCGCGGGTTGAATGGCTTGGGCAGGTAGTCGTCGGCGCCCATCTCGAGGCCGACGATGCGGTCAACCTCTTCACCCTTGGCTGTCAGCATGATGATCGGCGTCTTCAAACCGCCGGCGCGCAGGCGCCGGCAGATCGACAGGCCGTCTTCCTGCGGCATCATCAGGTCGAGCACGATCAGGTCGAACAGCTCGCGATTGATCAGCTTGTCCATGAACTGGCCGTTGGGCGCGGCCTGGGTGGCAAAGCCCTGTTCACCGAGGTAGCGCAGCAGAAGCTCGCGCAGGCGCGCGTCGTCGTCAACGATGAGGATCTTGCGTTTTTGCTGGTTCATGCGGTGTGGATCCGGGTTGGGTTGAAGTTTAGCCGCTTGCAGGAAGCAACGCGCCAGGCATTGGTTACGCAGGCCGATGATTTGAAACAGCATGTAAAGGGAACCACTGAAACACTCCGTTGCTTGAGATAGCGGTATCTGCAGCCGGCGGAATTGAAGCGAGCTTTTGCTCGAGAGCCTGCATGCCAGGGGGCATATTCAGGGTTTTCCAAATCGGTTACTCTCGACCGTATGTCTGAAGCGCCTGGAGAGCCGCATGAAAGTCCTTTTCACCGACCACAACTTTCCGGATGTCGAATTCGAACGCTCGCTGTTCGCCGCCGCCGGCATCCAGATGAAAGTCGCCCAGTGTTCATGCGTGGAAGACGTGATTGCCGAGTCGGTCGATTGCCAGGCCCTCTTGATCACCTTCGCGCCGGCGGATGCAAGGGTATTCGCGGCGTGCCCGCAGATCGGCATCTGCAGCCGGATCGGCGCCGGTTTCGACACCATCAATACGGCGGATGCGGCGCAGCACGGTGTGTGGGTGGCCAACTCGCCGGACTACGGATCTTCGGAGGTGGCCCTGCATGCTTTGGCAATGGCGCTTTCCCTGCTGCGCCACTTGCCGCAATACGACGCCGACATTCGCGCCGGCGTGTGGGATGCGCATGCAAGCGGTGGCACCCGCCGGTTGGCCGACATGAGCGTCGGTGTGTTGGGCTACGGGCGCATAGGCAGCCGCTTTGCCTATTTCGCGCACACCATGTTCGGGCGCGTTCTGGCCAGCGACCCCAATCGGATTGACGGCGATTTCGCCCCCTATGTGGAGCCGGCGACGCTGGAAAACCTGTTTCGCGAAGCCGACCTGATTTCCCTGCATACGCCGCTCAACGACCAAACGCGTGGCATGGTCGGTGCACGCCTGCTCGACCTGATGAAGCCCGGCTCGTACCTGGTCAATACCTCGCGTGGCGCGGTGATCGATATCGAGGCGCTTGCCGCCCGACTGCAGCGCTTCGACGGCGTCGGACTGGACGTCCTGCCGCAAGAGCCGGTGCCGCGCGATTCGCCGCTACTGGCGGCGAAGAACGTCATCCTCTCCCCACACGCGGCCTACTACACGGTTGCGGCCGAGCGTGAGCTGCGGCGCAAGGCGGTGCAAAACATCGTTTCGTGGTACCAGAAAGGTCGCCCCGATTACCCGGTGGTCAAGGGCAGCCGCAAGCCGCCTGCAGTCTGATCCTGGCGTGGCAAGCGGATTGGCCGGGCTGCGTCGAATTTGCGTCCGCGTGCGGGTAATCCCGTAACGGCAGGGCCATTGTTGCTTTGCGGCATTGAAAAATTGGCCTTACCAATTGACAGCTTTCAGGGTGCACGCTAGCCTTGCGCGTCCTGTTCAACATGCCGCCTACGACGGGTCCCTGGATCACCAACGCGTACTGCGTAGACGATCACCTGGCGGCTACAAATTTGGAGACACACATGGTCGGATTCAAACGTCGCGCCATTGCGACAGCGCTTGTAGGCGCGCTACTTTCGGCAGCCGGCACGGTCGCGCAGGCACAGGAACGCCTCACCGTCTGGTTCAACAAGGGCTTTTACCCGGCCGAAGACAAGGCGCTGGAAACCATGATTTACCGGTTCGAGCAAAAAACCGGGGTCAAGGTCGATTTGTCGCTGTTTGCAGTGCAGGACATCATGCCCAAGACCGTGGCGGCGATCGATGCGGGCACGGTACCCGACGTATCGTTCGGCCTCACCTACGATTTCCAGGCGGCCGGCAAGTGGGCCTTCGAGGGCAAGCTGGTCGACCTCTCGGACATCTTCAATCCGATCAAGGACAAGTTCCTGGCCAATACGCTTTCCACTGCCTATCTGTACAACGACAAGACCAAGAAAAAGGCGTATTACGCAGCCCCGGTTTACCAGCAGACCATCCATGTGAACTACTGGAAAGACATGCTGGCCGAGGCCGGCTTCAAGGACACTGACATCCCGCAGGACTGGAAGGGCTACTGGAACTTCTGGTGCGACAAGGTGCAACCGGCGCACCGCCAGAAGACGGGCAAGCGCAGCTTCGGCATAGGCAATCCGATGGGCGTCGATTCGACCGACAGTTTTTTCAGCTTCTATCAGTTCCTGATCGCGCACAGCGCCAAGCTGGTCGATGACAGCGGCAAACTGGTCATCGAACAGGCGAAAAACAAGGCCGGCGCCGTGGCGGCCTTGAAGGACTACACCGACCTCCTGACCAAGGGCTGCACGCCGCCGTCGTCGACGAACTGGAAGGACCCGGACAACAACGTGGCCTTCCACAACAAGACCACCGTCATGACCCACAACGCGACCATTTCGATTGCCGCCAAGTGGCTCGATGACTCGAACAATGCCGCCCTCACCGGCGAGCAACGTGCGACGGCCAAGAAGAACTACGAAGAGCTGATCGCCACCACCGGCTGGCCGAAGAAGGTCGACGGCACGCCAATGGCCTATCTGGCGGCAATAAAGCTGGCAGTGGTGTTCGAAGGGTCGAAGAACGTCAAGCGGGCCAAGGAATTCGTCGCTTTCATGATGGAGGATTCGAACCTGATTCCCTATACCGAAGGCGCGTTGGGGCGTTGGTTTCCGACCACCAAGGTTGGCGCGCAACGTGATTTCTGGAAGGGCGACCCGCATCGCCGTACCGTGTTGAAGCAGTTTTCCGATGGCACCAGCCCGTTCCCCTTCGTCTACAACTACCGCTTCACCATTCTCAACAACGAGAATGTGTGGGCCAAGGCCATGAGCCGCGTGACCAACGACAAGTGGACCCCGGAGAAAGCGGTCGACGAGATGATCGCGCGCATCAAGGCGGTGGCCGGCTGAAGGCGGCCGGGCGCGCGCCGACCTGAAGCCTGATTCGGCCAGCGCCCGGCAATTCATGTCTGCTGTTCTCGCATCTTCCGGCGCCGCCGGTTCCACGGCCGCGGGGCGCGGCGTTTCGTCCGCGCCGTTCCGGCCGGCCGCCTGGAATACCGTCGGCTGGATGCTGGTGACGCCCTACGTCCTGGTGTTCCTGATCTTCGTGCTGTACCCGGTAGGCTACGGCTTGTACCTGGCACGCGATCCGCAAAGTTACGTCAAGCTGTGGCACGACCCGGCGTTTTTCAACGCCGTTTTCAACACCTTCCTGTTCCTGGCGGTGGTGGTCAATCTCAAGTTCGCGCTTGCGCTGTTCCTCTCCGGATTTTTCGTCCATGAGCGCACATGGATCCGTATCCTTTCGGTGATCTTCATCCTGCCGTATGCAGTGCCGTCGATTCCCACCATCCTTTCGTTCCGCTTCATGTTGAATCCGGAGTGGGGCATCATCAACAGCATCATATTCAAGCTCACCGCCGCGGACGGTCCCAACTGGCTCAACGACCGCTGGATCGCGTTTTCCATGGCCGGCGTGGTGCACATCTGGAAGTCACTGCCGTTCTGGACCCTGATCCTCATCACCGGGCGCCTGGCGATATCGAAAGACCTGTATGAAGCCGCCTCGGTCGATGGCGCGACCGGCTGGCAGAAGTTCAAGTTCATCACCTGGCCGTCCTTGCGCACGCTCTACCTCACCAGCGTGATTCTGTCGATGATCTTCACTCTCGGTGACTTCAACAGCGTCTACCTGCTGACCGGCGGCGGCCCGGCCGATCTCACCCACGTGATGGCGACCCTCGGCATCCGCTACCTGCGCTTGGACCAGCTCGACATGGCCATGGCCACCATCGTGGTCGCGCTGCCATTCGTGCTGCCGATGGCGTATTTCATGGTGCGCCGCCTGTCCGGCGACCCGGACGAGAAATAGCCGTGGGCTCGCGCAAGTGGTTCAACGAAGCCACCCTGATCCTGATCGGCATCCCGGTGTTCCTCTGGACCATTCTGCCGATCTATCACATGTTCCTGTTCGCGATTTCGCCCAAGGACACCGCGTTCGCCGGCAAGCTCTGGCCGGATCATCCGACGTTGGAGAACTTCGCGTTCGTGTTCCAGCAAAAGCATCATTTCCTCAACCATTTCTGGGGCCAGTTGTGGTCGTCGGTGCTGATCGCCTTCATGACCGGGCTCTTCACCCTGGTGATCGCCACCTCCGCGGCCTTTGCCATCAGCCGCCTGAAGGTCCGCGGCGGGCGCACCATCATGAACTTCGCGCTCGCCACCTATTTCATTCCCGCCGCCTTTCTCGCCGTGCCGATGTACAAGGCGATGGGCGTGTATGGCCTGCTCAATACCAAGACGGCGATGATCATCGCGATGGTGACGCTCGCCAGCCCTTACGCGATCTGGGTGTTGAAGCAGGCCTCCGACAAGCTGCCCGTGGAACTGGACGAGGCCGCGATGATGGACGGCGCCAGCGCCATGCAGTTGTTCCGCCTGGTCTACCTGCCGCTGATGATCCCGTCCCTGGTGGCCATCGGCACCTACGCGGTGCTGCTGGCGTGGAACGAGTACCTCTATGCGTTCCTGCTCATGTCGAACGAAAAGGAAGTGCCCCTGTCGGTCGCGCTGGGACTCTTCCTCTCCGCCGACGATTCGCCGTGGGAACTGCTCATGACCACGGGTTTCATCTACGCACTGCCGCCGGCGGCGATCTACTACGCATTCCGCAAGTACATGGTGTCGGGTTTGACTGCCGGCGCGGTCAAGAGTTGAGCGGCGCGCCCGCCGCAGAGCGCGCCTCGTGACTTGCGACGCCAAGCCTGCCATTTTGATGAAGATGCCGCCATGACCGACCTCGAATTGACTGCGCGCCTGGGCCGTTTGTATACAGGCGCTGTCCACGATGTCCTGCGCGGCATGGGCCACGACAACTGCGTGCTGCCGACCAACATCCGCCCGCTCGATCCGACCCTCAAGGTGGCCGGGCCGGTGTGGACCGTAGCCGGGCGCATCGACCGCACCAAGTCGCGCCACGAGACCCTGCTGGGCTGGACCACGGTGCTGTCGAAGGCGCCGGCGGGTCATGTGGTGGTGTGCCAGCCGAATCACCACGAGGTGGCGATGATGGGGGAGCTTTCCTCCGAAACCCTGAAGAACAAGGGCGTGCTGGGTTACGTGGTCGATGGCGGCTGCCGCGACACCGACTTCATCCTCGAGCAGAAATTTCCGGTGTTCCACGCGTTCTTCACACCCTCCGACATCGTGGCGCGCTGGATCCCGGACCACTACGCGGAGCCGGTGACCATCGGCAGCGTGACCATCCGCACCGGCGACTTCATTCTCGGCGACCGCGACGGGCTAGTGTTGATTCCGCGCGAAATGATCGAAACAGTGATCAGCCAGACCGAAGAGGTGGCCCTTACCGAGAACAAGGTGCGCGACGCGATCCGTGGCGGCATGGACCCGGTCGATGCGTATCTCAAGTATGGAAAGTTCTGATTCCAGCCGGTTTCACCGGGGCGCCCACTGTGGTCGCTGCGCATTCGCACCATGCTGGTCCTGAAGCTGGTCGCGGCGCCGTTGGTCGTTTGGCTGGCCAGTCAGGCAGGGCGCCGCTGGGGCCATCAAGTCGCCGGGCTGATCGGCGGCTTTCCGTTGATCGCCGCCCCGATCATGCTGTTTCTGGCGCAGGACGCGCCGCGCGATCTGGTGGTGGAAACCGCCTGGCTGATCATGGCAGGCTCGCCCGCGGTGGCTGCGCATTGCGTGATCTATGCATGGCTGGCGCGTTTCTGCGAGGGGCCGTGGCAATGGATCGCCTGCCTGCTGTGCGCCTGGGCCGGCTGTGTCGCGCTCGCCTGGGTGTTGACCGGGTGGGCCGTCATCGGCCCCATCGGCTATGTGCTTGCCCTCGGTGTGGGCCTGTTGCTGGCCAGCCTGATGCCAAGGCCGCGCACGCCCGCCACCCTGGCGCCGATTCCGGCAATCGAGATCGCGGTGCGCATGGGCGCGGCGCTGGCACTGGCAGCGGCCGCGATGTTCGGCGCCGAAACCTTCGGCCCGCGCGTGAGCGCGGTGCTGCTGGTGTTTCCGATTACCGCTTCGGTGCTGCCGGTGTTCACATTGGCCCTGCACGGAGCGGACGCCACGGCCCGCCTGCTGTCCGGTTTCGCACTCGGGTTGCTGGGATTCACCACCTACTTCTTTGTATTCGCTTCTCTCCTGGCTCCGTTCGGGCCGGGGTCGGCTTTTGCGGCGGGAGCGTTGGTCAGTGTGGCGGCGGTAAGTCTGGCGCTGGGATGGCAACGCCTGCGCAAGGCGCTGCGTGGCAAGTCGAAATGATGCGTGGGCGCGCAAGCAATCCGGCCAGGCACTACAGGCGCTGATCGCATGCACTGGCTGAAGCTTGATCTCGTGCGCGCCGGCTTGCTGCCACCTGGCGCCACCTGCACCATCGAAGCGCTGACCGGCGGGGTGTCCTCCGACATCTCCCTGGTGACCACAGGGAGCCAAAGGTTCTGCGTCAAGCGCGCCCTGGAGAAGTTGAAGGTTGCCGCCGATTGGCGCGCACCAGTCGCGCGCAACCGCAGTGAAGTCGACTGGATGAAGACGGTCGCGCGCATTGCGCCTGAGGCAGTGCCGGAGATTCTCGCTGACCGGTCCGACGAGGGCTGGTTCGCGATGGCCTATCTGGATCCGTTGCTGCACCCGCTGTGGAAGAGCGAGTTGCGCGATGGCCGTATCGTTCCGGCGTTTGCCGCTGCCGTGGGCGCGGTACTGGCGCGCATTCATTCGAGCAGCGCGGCTGATCCTGCGCTGGCGCAGCGCTTCGCGACGGATCACATTTTTTACCCGATCCGCCTCGAGCCCTACCTGGCGGCCAGCGCTGACCGTCATGCGGACTGCGCGCCTCGCCTGATGGCCCTGATCGCGCAAACCCAGGCCAACAAGAAGGCGCTGGTGCATGGCGACGTGAGCCCGAAAAACATCCTGGGCGGCCGGGATGGGCCGGTGTTTCTCGATGCGGAGTGCGCCTGGTGGGGCGATCCGGCTTTTGATCTGGCGTTTTGCCTGAATCATCTGCTGCTCAAGTGCGTATGGCGTCCGCACTGGTCGGCGCGCTACCTTGAGTCGTTCGACGCACTCGCACGGACTTATCTTGCCGCTGTCGACTGGGAAAAATTGGCCGCCATCGAGGCGCGCGTTGCCGGCCTGCTGCCAGGGCTGTTGCTGGCGCGCATCGACGGCAAGTCGCCGGTCGAATACATCACCGATGAAAACGATCGTATGCGGGTTCGTCGCGTCGCGCGGCGTTTTCTGCTTCAACCGGTAGACGAACTGGCGGCGATTCGCGCTGCCTGGGCCGAGGAAATCAGCGTATGAGCGAAATTGTCAAGATCAGGGGACGGCGTGTCTGGGACTCTCGCGGGCGACCGACCGTGGAAGTTGACGTCACGCTGGCCGATGGCAGTTGCGGGCGCGGCATCGCACCGGCCGGCGCCTCGCGCGGGACGCGCGAGGCGATCGATCTGCGCGACGCAGGGACGAAACTGGGCGGATTCGGTGTCGACCGCGCGGTGGCCAATGTGAATGGCGAGATCGCGGCAGCGCTGCGCGGCCGCGACGCCCTCGATCAGGCCGGCGCCGACCGCGCGCTCATCGAGCTCGACGGCACACCCAACAAATCCCGCCTTGGCGGCAATGCGACGGTCGCCGCCAGCATTGCGGTGCTGCACGCGGCGGCAGCGGCTGAGAAAATGCCGCTTTGGCAATATGTCGCGGGCGGGCAACCGGTCACCATGCCCCTGCCGGAAATCCAGATTTTCGGCGGTGGCGCGCACGCCGGTCGGCGCGTCGACCTGCAGGACTTCATGGTCATGCCTCTTGGCGCGACCAGTTTTGCGCAGGCCCTTGAGATGACCGCCGAGGTCTACATCGCCGCCGGCAGTCTCATGAAGGCGGCCGGCAAGCTGTCGGGTGTCGCCGACGAGGGGGGCTGGTGGCCGCTGTTCGATGCGAATGAAGAGGCCCTGGAGATGCTCACCCGCGCCATCGAGCACGCGGGCTTTCGGCCGCTCGACGATGTGGCGATTTCGCTCGACATCGCCGCTTCGGAGTTCGGTAGCGGTGGGCAATACACGCTGGGACTGGAACAGCGCCGGCTCGATACGGCAGGCATGATCGAGCTGCTGGGCGCGTGGCTCGACGCCTATCCGATCGTCTCCATCGAGGATCCGCTGGCTGAAGACGACGAGGCGGGACTGATCGAATTCACCCGCCGCTACGGCGCGCGCTGCCAGGTGATCGGCGACGACTACCTGGTCACCAGCGCGCCCAGGGTCAGCCATGCGGCCGCCATCAAGGCGGTCAACAGCGCGCTGATCAAGCTCAACCAGGCCGGTACCGTCACCGAAACCCGCGCCGCACTCGACGCCGCTCGCGCCGCCGGGATGAGCACGCTGGTGTCCGCCCGTTCGGGGGAGACCGAGGATGTGACGATCACCCATCTGGCGGTCGGCTGGAATGCGGGTCAACTGAAGGTGGGTTCGTTTGCGCGCTCCGAGCGGATGGCGAAATGGAACGAGGGCCTGCGCATCGAGGAGGCCACTGGCGTGCAATATGTCGGGCGCCGTGCCTTGCCGCACCTGGCCTGAATGGTGCGCTGCAGCTTGTTCACATTCCGCGTCGCAGCGAAAATGCACTTTGTATAACAACAACTGGCGACAGCCGTGCCATGCGGCTGTAGCGTCATCTGAAAGGAAATCTCTTGGCATCAGTCACCATCGGCCAGGTACAGAAGTACTTTGGCCAGACCCATATCATCAAGGGCGTGTCGGTCGATATCGCCGACGGCGAATTCTGCGTTCTGGTCGGGCCCTCGGGCTGCGGCAAATCCACTCTTCTGCGCATGATCGCAGGCCTTGAGGAAATATCGGGCGGGCAGGTCAGCATTGGCGGCAGAGTGGTCAACGACATGCCGCCCAAGGAGCGCGACATCGCGATGGTGTTCCAGAACTACGCGCTCTATCCGCACATGACAGTGCGTGACAACATGGCCTTTTCGCTGATGCTGGCCAAGCAAAGCCGTGCCGTGATCGACCAGCGCGTGGGCAAGGCCGCCGGCATTCTGGGCCTTAATTCCCTGCTTGACCGCTATCCGCGCCAGCTCTCCGGCGGGCAACGCCAGCGGGTGGCGATGGGGCGTGCCATCGTGCGCGACCCGCAGGTATTTCTGTTCGACGAGCCGCTGTCGAACCTCGATGCCAAGCTGCGGGTGGCCATGCGCACCGAGATCAAGGAGCTGCACCAGCGCCTCAAGACCACCTCGATCTACGTGACCCACGACCAGATCGAGGCCATGACCATGGCCGACAAGATCGTCGTCATGCGCGACGGCATCGTCGAGCAGACCGGGTCGCCGCTTAAGCTCTACGATCATCCGGCCAACCTGTTTGTCGCCGGCTTCATCGGCTCGCCCTCGATGAATTTCCTGCCCGGCGTACTCAAGCGCAATGGCGGGGCAGCGCGCGTGGAGTTCGAAGGCGGCGTGTGGTTGCCGGCGCCGACCAATGCCAGCGGCAGCGACGGCCAGAAGGTGGTGTACGGCACCCGGCCCGAGCATGTCGATCTGGTCGAAGGCGATGAAGGCGTGGCCGCCGAGGTGGTGGTGGTCGAACCCACCGGTGCCGATACCCAGGTGTTTTCCAAGATCGCCGGCGTCGAGGTGACTTGCGTGTTTCGCGAGCGCCACGAATTTCGTCCCGGCCTCACCATTCGCCTGAGGCCTGACGCGTCGCGCGCACATCTGTTCGATGCGGCAAGCGGCGCACGACTTGTCGCCTGATCGTGGGCCAGGCCTCGCTCTGCCCGGCAAGCGTGCGAAGCTGCGCTGCATGGCTTGAGTTCAATTTAGCGCGCTTGTCTTGATGAACACTTCAACATAACAAGTTAACGGAGAGTCAACTTGGTGCATTTCACGCGTCGCAAGTTTCTGCAGTCTTCCACCACCGCGGCAGCGGTGAGCGCCGGCACCGGCCCGCTGATCTGGGTCAAGGATGCCCAGGCGCAATGGAACAACACCGTCGAGAAGGGCGCCAAGCTGCGGGTGCTGCGATGGAAGCGTTTCGTCCAGGGCGACGAGGACGCCTACATGGCGAACGTCAGGAGGTTCTCCGAACAGTTCAAGGTGGAAGTGCGGGTCGACCATGAGGGCTGGGAAGACGTACGTCCCAAGGCAGCCGTGGCGGCCAATGTCGGTAGCGGACCGGACATCATCCTGGGCACCAACGACGACGCCAACCTGTATCCGGACAAGCTGGTCGACGTGACCGACCTTGCCAACTACCTCGGCAAGAAATACGGTGGCTGGTTCCCTATTTGCGAGCAGTATTTGCGTCCCGACGGCAAGAAATGGATCGGCATTCCCTTCGGCGCCGCCGGCAATGCGCTGGTGTATCGCGACAGCCAGGTCAAGGCGGCCGGCTTCAACAGTTTCCCCAAGGATACCGACGGCTTCCTCAAGCTGATGCAGGCGCTCAAGGCCAAGAACACCCCGGGCGGCTTTGCGCTGGGCAACGCCACCGGCGACGGCAATTCCTGGACCCACTGGCTGGTGTGGTCGCATGGCGGCAAGCTGGTGGATAACAACAACAAGGTGGTGATCGACAGCCCCGAGACCATCAAGGCGCTCGAATACGGCAAGGAACTGTATGCCACCTTCGTGCCGGGCACCTTGTCCTGGCTCGACCCGAGCAACAACAAGGCGTTCATCGATGGCCAGCTGTCGCTGACCGCCAACGGCATTTCCGTTTATTACGCGGCCAAGAATTCGAATGATCCCAAGGTCAAGGAAATGGTGGCGGATATTCAGCATGCCAACATGCCGATCGGGCCGGCCGGCGTGCCCACCGAGTTCAACCTGTTTTTCAACCAGATGGTGTTCAAATACTCCAAGTACCCGAAGGCCGCCAAGGAATTCATCCGCTTCATGATGGAGCAGGAGCAGTATGGTCCGTGGATGCAGGCGGCGATCGGCTATGTGGCGCATCCGCTCAAGGCCTACGATTCCAACCCGATCTGGACCGTCGATCCCAAGCACACGCCATATCGCGACGCGATGAAGATCATGCGGCCGGCCGGGTTCTCGGGCAAGCTGGGTTATGCCTCCGCCGGGGCTACCGCAGACTTCATCGTCGTCAACATGGTGGCTGAAGCGGTTTCCGGGCAGAAGACGCCCAAAGAGGCTGCGGCACGGGCGCAGCAGCGGGCTGAGCGTTATTACAAGGTCTGATTTTCCGCGCGTTTTGCAGCGCAGTATCGCGTCGCGTTGGAGCGCTCGCCTGGCGCTGATGGTCAACGCGGCGGGGCCGCTTGGCTTGCTTCGCTCGCCTTTACCTCTCGGTAGTTGGGCTCTGCGGGCGGGTTTGGTTTTTATTCAAGGAGTTCTGGTTGTCTCGAACCACTAGCCTGACCCTGCTGGATCGCATCAACAATAGTGCCAATGCGCTGGGTTTCATTTTCATGTTGCCGGCGGCGGCGATCCTGCTGGTGTTTCTGACCTATCCGCTTGGTCTGGGCATGTGGCTGGGCCTGACCGATACCAAGATAGGTCGCGACGGCGTATTCATCGGCCTGGATAACTACAAGTCCCTCGCCGGCGACAGCGTGTTCTGGCTCTCGGTGTTCAACACCGTGTTCTATACCGCGATCGCCAGTTTTTTCAAGTTTTTCCTCGGTCTGTGGCTGGCACTGCTGCTCAACGAGAACATCCGCTTCAAGTCGTTCATGCGCGCCATCCTGCTGCTGCCATGGATTGTGCCGACCACACTCTCGGCAATCGCCTTCTGGTGGATGTACGACAGCCAGTTTTCGATCATTTCGTGGGTGCTGGTCAAGTTCGGCGTGATCGACAAGTACATCAATTTCCTGGGGGATGGCTGGAACGCGCGGTTCTCGGTGATCGCGGCGAACATCTGGCGCGGCATCCCGTTTGTCGCCATCTCGCTCCTGGCCGGCCTGCAGACAATTTCCCCTTCGCTTCACGAGGCGGCCACCATCGACGGTGCCTCGCCGTGGCAGCGCTTTCGCCACATCACCTATCCGTTGTTGACGCCGATCATCGCGATCGTGATGACCTTTTCGGTGCTGTTCACCTTCACCGATTTTCAGCTGATTTACGTGATCACCCGCGGCGGGCCGATCAATGCCACCCATTTGATGGCCACGCTGTCTTTCCAGCGTGCGATTCCCGGCGGTCAACTGGCTGAAGGTGCGGCAATCGCGATGGCGATGGTGCCATTCCTGATCGGCGCGATCCTGATCAGTTTCTTCGGCCTGCAACGGCGCGCCTGGCAGCAGGGCAGCAAGGATTGAGATGAGTGAAACCACGCAAAGCACCGGCACGGCGTCCGGCCGGATCCATTCCGAAGGCGGGATGGATTATCTGGTCACCCGCAAGCGCCGCCTGGTCACCGTGTATGCGCCGCTGGCGGTGTTTACCTTCGTGCTCCTGTTTCCGTTTTACTGGATGACGATCACCACCTTCAAGGCCAACGACGATCTCTACAACTACGAGAAGTCGAGCCCGTTCTGGGTCTCGAATCCGACCCTGGCGAACGTGAAGAAGCTGTTGTTCGATACCGCCTACCCGGAATGGCTGTTCAACACCATGCTGGTGGCGGTGTCGGCCACGTTCATTGCGCTTTTCGCCAGCGTGCTGGCGGCCTATGCGATCGAACGTCTGCGTTTCAAGGGCAGCAAATGGGTTGGGCTGGGCATCTATGCGGCTTACCTGGTGCCGCCCTCGATCCTTTTCATACCGTTGGCCACGATGGTATTCAAGCTGCAATTGTTCGATACCCGCTGGGCCTTGATCCTCACGTACCCTACTTTCCTGATCCCTTTTTGCACCTGGCTCCTGATGGGCTATTTCAAGTCGATCCCGTATGAGCTGGAGGAATGCGCGCTGATCGACGGCGCCACGCGCATGGAGATCCTGATCAAGATCGTGCTTCCACTGAGCGTGCCAGGGCTGATCTCGGCCGGTATCTTTGCGTTCACCTTGTCATGGAACGAGTTCATTTACGCGCTGACTTTCATTTCCTCGTCGGAGGTGAAAACCGTGCCGGTGGGGGTGATCACCGAGCTTGTCGATGGTGACGTCTACCACTGGGGTTCGCTGATGGCCGGTGCCCTGTTCGGCTCGATCCCGGTGGCGATCCTGTACTCGTTTTTTGTCGAATACTACGTCGCCGGCATGACGGGGGCAGTGAAGGAGTAGGGCGTGCGACAATTCCCGGACGCCGCACGGCTCGGGAGTAGGTGATGGGTGAACGCACACTTGACGGTGTGGCTGATGTGGCTACGCAGGACAGCATGATCGCAGCCTGGGAAAGGCTGTGCGCCGATCCGCAACTTGCCGGTCTGCCGTTCAAGGTCGAGACCACCATTGAGGGGAAGATCATCATGAGCCCCGCGAACCTGCGGCGTTCATCGTTGCAAGGCGAAATTGTGGGCTTGTTGCACTCTCTGGTGCGCGAATCCGGCTGCGGTGGAAGGGTAATGTCCGAGTGTCCGGTGGTTACGGGTGACGGTGTGAAGGTGCCCGATGTGGCGTGGCTGTCGCGAGCCCAGGCCGTTGCCTTCGCAGGCAAGGTGGCCGCACCCGAAGCGCCTGAGTTATGCGTCGAGATCAAATCACCATCCAACTCGAAGAACGAGATGGACATCAAGCGAACGCTGTACTTCGCCGCCGGCGCGCGGGAGGTCTGGATTTGCGACGAACCGGGCACGCTGACGTTCTGGAACCTCGGCGGCCGAGTCAAGCGTTCAAAATTGTTCCCCCTGTTCCCGGTGCTTGTGAATCCTTTGTAGCCAAACGCTCAGGCGCTTTCCCGCGCCATGATCAGGAAACTCAAGTCAAGTACCGGCGTCTCCACGGCTAGCCCGGCCAGCCGTGCCAGCAGCAGCCGCGCGGACTCTTCCCCGATGCGCCGTGCCCCGACATGCACGCTGGTTAAGGTCGGTGTCACCTCGGCTGCGATATCGAGATCGGCGAAGCCGGCGATGGCCAGGTCGCGCGGGACTTCGATGCCGCGCCGCCGGCATTCCATCAAGGCTCCGACAGCGATGGCGTCGTTGCTGCAAAAAACCGCCTGCAAGCCGGGGTCCTGCGCCAGCAGGTCGCCCAGAGCCTCACGTCCGCCGCGAAACGAGGTACCGGCCGGCAGCATGGCACGCATAAGGCTTGCGCCCTTGACACGCCTGATGGCAGCTTCGAATCCGGCCAGGCGCGAGCGTGTGCGGTCGTCGTTACCGCCGGCGAAGCCCAGACGCAGGTAGCCCCGGTCGAGCAGGTATCGAGCGATCGCCCGCCCGGCATCGTGATTTGAAAAGCCGACGACCATGTCGATCGGGTCGGCAGTCAGGTCCCAGGTCTCGACCACAGGAATGCCCGCCTTGATCAGCCGCTGGCGCGTCAGGGCAGAATGGTTGACACCGGTGACAAGCATGCCGTCGACCCGTCGCCCGAGGAAGGCCGCGACCAGCGCCTCCTCGGCGTTCTCGTCATAAGCGGTCTGGCCCAGCAGGACCTGGTAGCCCGCAGCGGTCAGGGTTGCGGTCAGGCCGCGCATGGTTTCGGCGAATATCGAATTGTCGATGGTGGGGACAATGGCGGCGATGATGCCGCTGCGCTGCGATGCCAGGCTGCCCGCGGTCAGGTTCGGCACATAGCCGAGATCGGCGATCGCTGCGCTCACGCGCGCGCGGGTGGCTGGCGCAACCTTGGCGGGTTCGCGAATGGCGCGTGAAACCGTCATCATCGATACGCCTGCCAGGCGCGCCACATCCTCCATCTGTACCGCGGTTGTCGCAGCCGACGGGCGTCTTGCGGCACTCGGCGCAGGCTTGTGGTTTGACAATTCCGGCTCAGTTGGATACGATGCGATGCTTGCTATGTTAGCGCTAACAGTTTGATCGAGGACGAAACGAATGTCCAGTACTTCCAGCCATACAGGCAGCTTGCGCGCGATTGCGGAAATGCTTGGCCACGCATTGCGCTTTTCCGTGCTGGCGGCGGCTTGCCTGGGCGCGGCTGTGGCAGCCGCGCAGTCATACCCGACCAAGCCGATCAAGCTGATCGTGCCGATGCCGCCGGCCGGCACCACCGACAACATGGGGCGCCTGGCCGGGCAGAAGCTGGCCGAGATTCTGGGGCAGCCGGTGATTGTCGAGAACCGCGCCGGGGCGAACGGCAATATCGGCTCCGATTTCGTCTCGAAGTCGCCAGCCGACGGCTATACCTTGCTGGTCTCGGGTGTGGGCAGTCAGGGCATCAACGCCAGCCTGTACGCCAACATGCCATACGACATTGTCGAAGGCCTCACGCACATCGCGATGATCGCCAAGGGGCCGAATGCGCTGGTGGTCAACCCGGCGTTTCCGCCGACCACCTTGCGCGAGCTGCTGGCGCTTGCCAAGTCGCAGCCCGGGCGCCTCAACTATGCTTCCACCGGCAGCGGTGCGTCCAATCATCTGTCGATGGAAATGCTGAAGTCGGCCGCCGCGGTCTACATCACGCACATTCCGTATCGCGGCGGTGCGCCGGCGATGCTCGACCTGATGTCGGGCCAGGTGCCGATGATGTTCGTCAATTTCGATTCGGCGCTGCCGCATGTGAAGGCGGGCAAGATGCGCGCCCTGGCAGTCACCAGCCTGACGCGTCGCGCCGCATTGCCGGAAGTACCGACGGTGGCGGAGTCCGGATTCCCCGGGTTTGAAGCCGAATCATGGACCGGTATCAGCGGCCCGCCCAACATGCCCGCCGAGGTGGTGGCGAAGATCAATGCGGCGATGCTGCGCGCGGTGCAAATGGCGGATGTGCGCGAGCGTTTCGCCGGCCTTGGGCTGGACGCAGCGCCCGGCACGCCGGAGCAGATGAAGGCCTTTGTGCGCAACGAGGTCACCAAGTGGGGCAAGGCGGTGCGCAGTTCCGGTGCCAAGGTGGATTGAATCCGCCTGGACTGCCACAGTCTGAACTTACGATTATTCGAGGAGAACGCAAATGCCACATGTTCTGACGCAGAAGCAGATCGATCGTTACCATGCCGACGGCTTTCTGATCGTTGAAGGGGTGCTCGATGATGTGATGCGCCAGCGCATGAAGAACTCGCTGGCCGGTCTGGTGGAGAAATCGCGTGCTGTGGCACAGCATGACGATGTCTACGATCTCGAGCCGGGGCACAGCCCGGCAGAGCCACGGGTGCGACGAATCAAGAAACCGCATGAGGTCGACCCGGTGTTCAACGAGTTCATGTACACGCCCAAGCTGGTCGGCATCCTGAAAGACCTGCTGGGCGAGAGCGTGCGCCTGCACGGCTCCAAGCTCAACCTGAAGGCACCGCATTTCGGCTCGCCGGTGGAATGGCACCAGGACTGGGCCTTTTACCCGCACACCAACGACGACATACTTGCCGTGGGGGTGATGCTGGACGACACCACGGTTGAAAACGGCGCGATGTATGTCATTCCGGGTACTCACCAGGGCCCGACATACGATCACCACGGCCCTGACGGCCATTTTTGCGGCGCGATGGATCCAGACACCTGCGGCGTCGATTTTTCCAGGGCCGTGCCATGCGAAGGGCCGGCCGGATCGGTATCGTTCCACCATGTGCGCACCGTGCATGGTTCGGCACAGAACACCTCGAATCGCTCGCGTGGCCTCCTGCTCTATGAAATGACGGCCGCGGACGCCTATCCCCTGATGGCGGTCGGCAAGACCGATTGGCAGGCTTTCGGCAAGCGCCTGATTTGTGGTGAGGAGACCATCGAACCGCGTGTCACAGTCACGCCGATTCGCATGCCGCTGCCGCCGGCCAGGAACCAGGGGTCGATCTACGAGAACCAGACCGCCGGCAAGCGCTATTTCGGCTTCGTCGAGGAAGGCGGCAAGAAGACCGCCAACACCTGAAGGCGACGGCGCTATCATTGGGTCTTCCCCCTAAACGCCTGGAGAACTGCAAATGGATGTACGTGCCGCCGTGTCCTATGAGCCCGGCAAGCCGCTGGTGATCGAAACGGTGCAACTGGACGGGCCGCGCTCAGGCGAGGTATTAGTCGAGATCAAGGCCACCGGCATCTGCCATACCGACGAATTCACCCGCTCCGGCGCCGATCCGGAAGGCCTGTTTCCGGCGATCTTCGGGCATGAAGGGGCGGGTATCGTGGTCGACATCGGCCCGGGTGTGAGCTCGCTCAGGAAGGGCGACCATGTGATACCGCTCTACACACCCGAATGTCGGCAGTGCAAGTCCTGCCTGTCGCAAAAGACCAATCTTTGCACCGCCATTCGCGGCACCCAGGGCAAAGGCGTGATGCCCGACGGCAGCAGCCGCTTTTCGATCGGCGGCAAGAAGATTCATCACTACATGGGCTGCTCGACGTTCGCCAACTTCACGGTGCTGCCGGAAATCGCACTGGCGAAGGTGCGTGAAGACGCGCCGTTCGAGAAGATCTGCTACATCGGCTGTGGTGTCACCACAGGCATCGGTGCGGTGATCAACACCGCCAGGGTCGAGGCCGGCGCCAATGTGGTGATCTTCGGCCTCGGCGGCATCGGACTCAACGTGGTGCAGGGTGCCAGGCTGGTGGGCGCCAACATGATCGTAGGCGTCGACCTGAATCCGGCGCGCGAGGCGCTGGCACGCAAGTTCGGCATGACCCATTTCGTCAACCCCGGGGATCTCAAAGGCGACCTGGTAGCGCATCTTGTCGAAATGACCGGCGGCGGCGCCGACTACAGTTTCGAGTGCATCGGCAATGTGGATGTGATGCGCCAGGCGCTCGAATGCTGCCACCGCGGCTGGGGCGTATCGGTGATCATCGGCGTGGCGGGGGCCGGCCAGGAGATCAAGACCCGGCCTTTCCAGCTGGTCACCGGTCGCACCTGGAAAGGCACGGCCTTCGGCGGTGCGCGCGGCCGCACCGACGTGCCGAAGATCGTCGACTGGTACATGGATGGCAAGATCAACATCGATGACCTGATCACCCATACCATGCCCTTGGCCGACATCAACCGTGGTTTCGACCTGATGCACTCGGGTGAATCGATTCGCAGCGTCGTGGTGTTCTAGTGAAACGCTGAGCAGGGCCGCAGGTCGGAATAGTCACTTATGCCACATGTCGAAGCGAAACGACGCTGCGTTTGCAAGTCAGCATTCCAGCGACTTGTTCGGCGCTTTCCAAGCGGCCTTTCGTGACCCAGCGCCTGCTGGTCTATCAATCCCTGTGGGCGATGGAGCGGCGTCGCCCCGACGGGCTGGAATGGACGTTGGATGAAAAGCTTGCGATGATCCGTGATGCCGGCTTCGATGGCGCCGGCGTACGGTTCTTCGACTACAAGTATGCGAAGCGCGTGACCGATTTCCTGCGCGCGCACGGCATGAGCTGGCAGGCGCAGTGCTATCCGCAGACGGTGGACGATCTCAAGCCGATCATCGAGCATGTCAGGGAACTCGGCGCCGACCATATCAACCTGCAGCCCGATGTGCGGCCCTACCGGCTGGAGCAATGCATCCCCTATATCGAAGGCTGGCGCCGGCTGGCGATGGACGCCGGCATCAAGCTGCAGATCGAGACGCATCGCGATCGCATGACCACCGATTTGTTCTTCACCCTGCATCTGCTTGACTGTTTTCCCGATCTGCGTCTCACCGGTGACCTGTCGCACTATGTGGTGGGGCGCGAGTTCGCCTGGCCCCTGAGTGAAGAGAATCACGCGCTGATGCGCCGCATCCTCGACCATTGCTGGGGCTTTCATGGCCGGGTGGCGAGCCGCGAGCAGATCCAGGTGCAGATCAGCTTTCCGCACCAGAAGGACTGGGTCGACCTGTTCATGGGCTGGTGGGAATATGGTTTCAGGCAGTGGATGCGGCGGGCCGGCCCGGACGAGACGCTGACGTTCCTGTGCGAGATGGGGCCGAAGGAATACGCGATGACAGGGGCCGACGGCTACGAGTTGTCGGATCGCTGGCAGGAAGCCAACCTGATGAAGGACATGGTGCGCGCGCTGTGGGCGCGCGTACGCGATGAGGCAAAGGCAGCCACGCCTGCAAGGGTGGCGGCATAGCGGTGGCATGGGAGTGAGAGCGGTACAACCAATAAAGGGAGGCAGGGAAATGACGAATCAGAAACGACGTACGGTGATTGGCGCGCTCGGCGCCGGTGCTGTCGGGCCGATGATCTGGGTCAAGAATGCCCAGGCGCAAATGAGCTTCAAGCCGGAGAAGGGTGCCAAGCTGCGGGTGCTGCGCTGGAAGCGCTTCGTGCAGGCCGATGAGGACATGTGGCTGGCCAACACCAGGAAGTTCAGCGAGAAGACCGGCATCGAAGTCCGCACCGATCACGAAAACTGGGAAGACGTGCGGCCCAAGGCGGCAGTGGCGGCCAATGTCGGCGCCGGGCCTGACATCATCGTCGGCTGGATGGATGATCCGCACCTGTACCCGGAGAAATTGCTCGACCTGACCGATCTGGCCGATTACCTGGGCAAGAAGTACGGCGGCTGGTTTCCGGCGGCGCGCACTTACGCCACCACCGCCAAGGGGCGCTGGGTCGGACTGCCGCTGGGCGCCGGCGGTGCGCTGCTCAACTATCGTGTTTCCTGGGTCAAGGAAGCCGGATTCGACAAGTTTCCGACCAACTTTCCCGACTACCTGAAGTTGTGCCAGGCCCTGCAGAAAAACGGCAAGCCCTGCGGTTTTGCGCTCTCGCATGCCACCGGGGACTCCGAGACCTGGATGCACAACATCCTTTGGGGCTTCGGCGGCAAGCTGGTTGACGACAAGAACAAGGTGGCGATCAACAGTCCCGAGACCATCCGCGCGATCGAGTACATGCAGCAGTTGTCGAAGACCTTCATCGAAGGCACGGCGGCCTGGAGCGGGGTTTCCAACAACAACGCTTTTCTCGAAGGCAAGATCAGCTTGACCTCGAACGGCATCTCGATCTATTACGCCGGCAAGAACTCGACCGATGCGGCGAAAAAAGCGGTGGTGGCCGACATGGATCACGCGCAGATGCCGATCGGCCCGATCGGCAAGCCGACCGAGCTGCATCTGCTGACCCAGGCGATGGCCTTCAAGTACGGCAAGTATCCGAATGCGGCCAAGGAGTTTCTGCGCTTCATGTGGGAGCGTGAGCAGTACGAGCCCTGGCAGGCGGCGTCGCTGGGCTACATCAGTCATCCGCTCAAGGCCTACGACAGCAACAAGTTCTGGAACGACGATCCGAAGTACGCGCCGTTCAAGGGCGTGGTTGAGCGCCTGCAGCCGCACAGCTTTGCCGGCAACCTCGGATACGCCTCGGCGGCCTGCCTGGCTGACTGGATCGTGGTCGACATGTTCGCGTCGGCCTGTGTGGGCAAGACCAGCGCCAAGGATGCGGCCGAGCAAGCCGAGAAGCGCGCCAAGCGTTACTACACCTGAAGCTTGGGTGTACGGTGATCCGACAAAGGCGGCCCGCGAGCCGCCTTTGTCGTTGGCCCCGCAGCCGCGAAAAGTCAATGGAGAAGCATGCATGCGTGTCACCGCCATCGAAACCATCCACGTCGGCGCCTACCCGAACATCACTTCGAGGTGCATGTCTGCGCTGACATCAGCGGGTTGGGCAAGAGCGACCCAGGCCAACAGTCTTCGCGCGCGAAGTTTCGACAACGGCGCATCGACGCACGTTCAGCGGCGCGGGCCCGTGAAATAGCGGGAGAGTCGATCACCCCATGGCCGGACGGCCCGTCGCGGGCGTGCATCGACAATTTCAGCCAACGCCAGCCGCACTTGTTCAAGCGGGGCGCGCCAGTCCCCTGCGGTGGCCTGACGAAAAATGCGCATGCCGGGGTACCAGGGGCAAGTCGCGATCGCTCGGCCCCAGCGCCAGCAGGCGTTGTCGCTCAACAAGAGCCATACCGGCAGTCCCAGCGCACCCGCAAGATGCGCTGCGGCGGTGTCCACCGAGATCACCAGGTCCAGCGAATGCATCAAAGCGGCGGTGTCGGCGAAGGTCTTGAGGTCCGCGCTGCAGTCGGTCATGGCCAGTGGTAGCGATACGCCGGGCGCGTCCACTTGCAGCTTGAAGAACTCGATGGCGGGGTTCCTGAGCGTGCCAAGCAGGGACGCCGGCATCGACTTGCCGGCGCCTGCCAGGAACAGCGATGCATCGTGCCGCCGGAACCCGGCAGACCATACCAGCCCCACCCGCAGGCGCCCCGAAGGCTTGAATCTGGCGGCGAAGCCGCTTGCCAGGAGCGGTGGCGCCTTGAGATAGGGCAGGTGTGCCGGAATCGATGCCGCTGTAGTGCCAAAAACGCGCGGCAGCGACATCAAGGGGCAATGACGGTCAAATGCGGGCAGGGCGCCTTCGAGATCCACCACTTCGGCCACACCTGCCAGCGAGCCCAACAGGTCGCGCAACTGCGGGCGTGTGCCCACAATCACGCGCGCGCCGCGCGCCGCCGCCAGGGGTGCATAGCGACAGAACTGCAGGGTATCGCCGAAGCCCTGCTCGCTCCACAGCAACAAGGTTTTACCGGCGATTGCTTCGCCCTGCCATTGCGCCTGCGCGAATGCGCGCGCCTCGTGATTCAGGTGCCCGGTTTGCCAGCGCGCCTCGAATGCGTCCCAGCCGCGCTTGTGCTCGCCTTGCATCAAGAGCGAATGCGCCATGTTCCAGCGTGCCTGGGTATAGCGCGGCCGCAGTTCGAGAGCGCGTTCGTAGGCGGTGATGGCATCCGCGTGCCGGTGCGCATCGGCGAGGCCATTGGCCAGATGGAAGTGCGCCTCCGGCATGTTCGGCGCCAGCGCCGTGGCGCGCCGGTAGGCGATGAGCGCGGCATCGAGGTCGCCTTTGCGGTGATGCACCAGACCCAGATTGAGCGGGGGCAGTGCGGATCGCCCATCGACGCGGCCGGCATTCTCGAACGAGGCGATTGCCTGCGCATGCAGGTCGGCGTCTAGCTGCAAAGTACCGAGATTGCACCACGCAGCGAAACATGCCGGGTCGCGGGTGATGGCCGCATTGAAGTATTCGGCGGCAGCCGCGGTTTGCCCCAGTCGCAGCACGGTCCGCCCGAGCTCGACCATGATGCCGCTGTTGCCCGAATCCGCCGCCAGCATCTGGCGATAGATGCTCGCAAGCGCCACAAAGTCTCCGGCCTGTTCGAGCTTGCCGGCTTTTTGCAGCAACTGCGCTTGCGCATTCATGAGTGATTGCGCAAGGCTACATGGCGCTGGTCATGCCGCCATCGACAGTGAGAATGTGGCCGGTGACGTAAGTGGCGGCATCGGAGGCCAGAAACAGGGCGGGGCCGCCGATTTCCGCCGGATCGCCCCAGCGCGCCAGCGGGGTGACGCGTTCCACCCAGGCCGAGAATTCCGCGTTTTGAGTAAGCGCGGTATTCATCTCGGTGGCGAAGAAACCCGGTGCCAGGCCGTTGACGGTGATGCGGTGCGGTGCAAGTTCAACTGCAAGGGCGCGCGTCAAGGCGTGCACCGCCCCCTTGCTGGCAACGTAGGCGGAGATCGACGGGCGTGCCAGATAGCCGCTGATCGAGCCGGTGATGATGATGCGCCCGGTTTTGTTCGGAATCATCAGCTTCGCCGCTTCGCGTGCCAGCGTCCACACTGCGGTCAGGTTGGTGTCGAGAATGCGCTGGAAGTCTGCAGTGGCGAAGTCGACCAGGGCCTGGCGGTGCTGGATGCCGGCATTGGCGACCACGATGTCCAAGCGGCCGTGACGCGCCATGATGCCCGCCAGCGCAGCGGTTTGGGCAGCTTCATCCGCCACGTCGAATGCTGCCGCTTCGCATTTGCCGCCGGCGGCTTCGATTTGCCGCGCAACGACGTCAAGCGCTGTCGCATCGCGGGCATTGAGCACCACCAGTGCGCCGGCTGCAGCGAAGGCGTCGGCGATCGCGCGCCCGAGGCCGCGCGAAGCACCGGTCACCAGGGCGACTTTGCCAGTCAGGGAAAAGGGATTGGCCATCGATATCGCTCCATTGAGTTGCATAGGGGTTGCATAGGGGTTGCATAGTGCTGCGCGCGCTGCCGTGGCCGCGGCACGTTGCCGGATTTTCGCGCATTTGTGGCTTGCGGGTCTGGTCGCGCCGGGATTGATCGCCGCGTCGCGTCAGTTGGCCAGCGCTGGCTTTGCAATGGCTGACCGGGTCTTGTGGCTTGGTCGAGCGCACCCGCTTGCGACACTGTCGCGGTCCAGGCTTGGCAATGGGGATCGGGCTCTTGTATATTCCATGGTGCAGATCGGGCCATCGTCGATCTGCAGCGTGTTTCAAACAAGCGCCGGCGTTCGATTGCCGCCCGACTAAATTTCGCAGGGAGCCACTATGCCAATCACCGAGCTGAACCATTACTTCGTGCGTGCCAGCAATCTGGAAAAAAGCAAGGATTTCTACGTCGATGTGCTTGGAATGGAGGTCATGCCGCGCCCGAACTTTCCATTTTCCGGCTATTGGCTTGGCATCAACGGCAGCATTCAGGTTCATATGGGGCAGGCCGGGATCGAAAACGCCGAGCTGTTTTACCTCGGTACCACGGCAAAGTCAGCCACAGACAATTCAGGCGTGATCGATCACATCGCGTTTCTGGCCAACCAACCGGTGCAGTTCATTGCGCGCCTGAAAACCCTGGGTGTTGCCGCCAGGCCGCGCAGCTTTCCCGAGTCAGGCTTGTATCAGTTGTTCATTCAGGACCCGGATGGCCTGGTGATCGAACTCAATTTCTGGGGCCTCAAGGACATGCCGGAATGGGGCGGCGAAATGTACTCCGAGATGCCGCGCGAGGCCGAACTGCCGCAGTAGTCGCAGGCGACGGCGCCGTTGCGGGCACCGTCGCGGGCGTCGACCAGCGGTGCTGCGGGCCGCTTTGCCTGCCGTAGCTTGTGTTTGCCGCGCGCTCCTCAGCGCGGCCCGGGTGCGCGGTGCTGCGAATCGCCGGTCTTGCCTGGCGGGCGTGCCGCTGATGCAGGTGCCGGTGCGGCGGCGGGACGCGCCGCGACAGCGATCGCCGGAACAATAGTTTGCGGGCGTTGAACTTGTGGCACGCCGCCCGGATGCATGCTCGTTCGCTCAAGCGAATGCGGCTGGCCGGACGATTCCATGCGCTGGATCCCGGCCGCCGGTTCAGTGCGAAAGCCGTGCGCAGCAGTTTCCGCACGCGGCGCCTGCGCGAGCGGTTCGTGGCGCTGCATGCCCACACGCCGCTCCTCCCGGTGCGCCGCGCCAAGTGGTGCCTGACCCAGCAAAGCGGTGCCAGTGTTTTGGCCGCCTGGCGCAGCAGGCGCTGCTTGCGTCGCTGGCGCCGTCGCAACCTCCGGTTGCCGTGCCCGCTGCGCATTGAACTGATCGCGCGTGACGCTGACCGCAGCCGCTGCCACCGGTGTGGTGATCGCAGCCGCCGCCACCGGTGTGGTGATCGCAGCCGCTGCCATCGGTGCGGTGATCGCAGCCGCCGGCACCGGTGCGGTGATCGCAGCCGCCGGCACCGGTGTGGCGATCGTAGCCGCCACCGGTGTGGCGATCGTAGCCGCCGCCACCGGTGTGGTGATCACAGCCGCCGCCGGTGTGGGGGCCGGAGTTGGCCGGGGTTGGCCCGATCCGGCCAGAGGGTGGTGCCGTCGCCCGTCGTGAGGCAAACTACCGGCGATTGGTAGCGTCGGGCGCGCGCCCGCGTGTGCCGCGGTCGCCGCCGTGAAGTTCGATCCCGGCAGCGGCAGGCGGCCATCGCCTGCCCTGTGCGCAGGCGCTGGCGGCGAGACGTGCGGCGCATGCGCAATCCCCAACGTGCGCTCTGCGTGGGCCATTCGCGCGGCGCGCCGATGCCAGTCGAACGTGGCGACGAAGAGTCGCGTGGGGAGCGCGACAACATGCGGATAAACGCCTGGCGCGTAGGTGCGCGGGCCGAAGCCACCTGACCAGGCGGTCCAGACGAGCGGTGGATGGCTGGGCCACCACCACCGGCCGTAGACCAGATTGGCGTTGTACCAGGGCATGTAGATCAGCTGTGGGTCGGGCGACAAGAGCAGCGTCGCGGGCCCTTGCTGAACCACGCTGATGAGCGTGTTCGATTGCAGGCTGCCGGCGGCCAGTGCGCGTTGCCGCAGCATCTGGATGCTGTCCATCACGCGGGACTGCTGCACCAGAAATGCGTCGCCCAGGCGCGCCACCCAATCGGGTCTTTGCCCCATCATCGCCAGCAATTGCGGCAACGCCAGCAGCGATTTGACGCTCGGGTGCCAGCTCCAGGCCTCGACCGCCCGCAGCGCATCATCCCCCGTGAGTTCCGGATGCTCCAGCGAGAAACGCGCGGCTTCCGCCACTTCCGGCCAATAGGTGGTGGCGATCAGCAGTTGCGACAACAATGCGTCAGGGTAAAGCGCGATCGGCGCCAACATCTGGTCGAGTTCGGCTGGTGAAAAGCCGGCCCGGCGCTGGTCTAGCGCCTGCGTTGCATGGGCCTGGGCAAACAGCGGTCCCGCTGCCGGCATGCCTGCGAGCAGTCCGAGCAAGGTCGGGAGCGATGCGAATACGGCAAGCTTTCTCATGGTGCGGCTCCGGTTCCTACGTGGGGGCGATGGCAAGGCTATTGCCCATAACGCTTGAGTTTGCCCAAAGGGTGGGGTGCGCGGTGTGCCGCAATTGAAACAAGCTGTGAGCCACCTGCTGAACGCGCAGGTGCAGGAGGTATCGGTTGCGGTCAACGGCACGCAACAGCTGGCAACACTTGCGGCCAGCGGGTCCTGTTGTTCAGTGGCCCATGAACTTGTGCATAGCGGTTTTCGGGCGCTAGTCGTGAACTGCGGGCGCATCAAGCTGTGCAGCGTGGCCAGCGATTGGCGCCCCTAAAGATAATCCGCCCGAATGTCGATCGTCGAACGCTTGCCGAGCGCATCGAAATGGGTCTCCAGCCATTCGCCGGCGCGCGCGCGGCCCAAGTCGCGCAGGCTGGAGAGGTGCTTCCAGCCGGAGTCGAGCTTGCTTTCCAGCCCCAGGTGGGCCAGATCCTTGTCGGCACGGATCGCGTGCATGCGCATGTCGCGCAATTGCGAGCGGAATTCGTCCTTGATCCAGCCGTCGGTGATGAGCTTTTGCACGAAGGCGATGGCGCGCATTTCACTCACCAGGGAAGAGTTGAAGCTGATCTCGTTGATGCGGTCCATGATGTCGCCGGCGCTGCGCGGCAACCTGGGCACGTCGAACGGATTGATGTGCACCACCAGCACATCGAGCGCGTCGGTCTCGTAGATCAGTGGATAAATCGGCGGGTTGCCGACATAGCCGCCATCCCAGTAATACTCGCCGTCGATTTCCACCGCCTGGAACAGGGTCGGCAGGCAGGCCGAAGCCAGCACCGCGTCGGCGGTGACTTCGTGGTTGTGGAACACCTTCGGTTTGCCGGTGCGCACATTGGTGGCGCAGACGAACAGCCGCATGTCCTTGCAGCCCTTGAGTTCCTTGAACCTGACCACGTCTTCCAGCACTTCGCGCAGCGGGTTGAAATTGAGAGGGTTCAACTGGTAGGGCGAGAACGCGCGTGTCACCGTGTCGAACATCGCATAGCTGGCATTGCGCACCGCGTCGTTGAACATCGCGTCGAATGGGGAATTGCGCAGCGGGCTGTAGCGCGCGCCGGCGCTGCTGATCTTTTGCCAGAAATCGTGCAGCAGTTCGCGCGCCTTCTCCGGCCCGCCCTGCATGTTGCCGTAGGCGCACACGATGGCGTTCATGGCGCCGGCGCTGGTGCCGCAAATGCCGTCGATGCGAATGCGCCCGTCTTCGAGCAGGCGATCGAGTACGCCCCAGGTGAAGGCGCCGTGTGAGCCGCCGCCCTGCAGGGCGAGATTGAGGGTTTTTTGCCTGACTGCCATGATGCGTAATCTCCGACCGATTTTTCAATGCGCCTGCGGCCACCGCGCGCGAGCCGTGCGGGCCGACTCTCGTAGCTTACATGGCGCGCGACTCTGGCCTGCAGCTTGGAGTAAAGTCTCGCCTTTTGCGACAAAATCGCACTCACTGCTAAGCCATGGCCCAATACGTCTACACAATGAACCGCGTCGGCAAGATCGTGCCGCCGAAACGCCAGATCCTCAAGGACATTTCCCTCTCGTTTTTCCCCGGCGCCAAGATCGGCGTGCTGGGCCTGAATGGCTCAGGCAAGTCGACGTTGCTCAGAATCATGGCCGGCGTCGACAAGGACATCATCGGTGACGCCGTGCCGATGCCCAACTTGAGCATCGGCTATCTGGAGCAGGAGCCGAAGATCGACCCCGAACTGAGCGTGCGCGAAGCGGTGGAGCAGGGCATGGGCTACGTGATGGAGGCAAAGAAAAAGCTTGACGAAGTTTATGCCGCCTATGCCGAGGCGGATGCGGATTTCGACAAGCTGGCGGCCGATCAGGCCAAGTATGAAGCCATCATCGCGGCCTCCGGCAGCGATACCGAGCACCAACTGGAAATCGCCGCCGACGCCCTGCGCCTGCCGCCGTGGGAGGCCAGGATCGGGGTGCTGTCCGGGGGCGAAAAACGCCGCGTTGCTCTGTGCCGCCTGTTGCTCTCCAAACCTGACATGCTGTTGCTCGACGAGCCGACCAACCACCTCGACGCCGAATCGGTCGACTGGCTGGAGCAGTTCCTGCAGAAGTTCGCCGGCACCGTCGTCGCCGTGACCCACGATCGCTACTTCCTCGACAACGCCGCCGAGTGGATTCTCGAACTCGACCGCGGTCACGGCATTCCGTGGAAGGGCAACTACAGCTCCTGGCTCGAGCAGAAGCAGGCGCGACTGAAGACCGAGGAATCGACCGAGTCGGCGCGCCAGAAGGCCCTGAAGACCGAGCTCGAATGGGTGCGCCAGAATCCCAAGGCGCGCCAGGCCAAGAGCAAGGCGCGGCTGTCGCGCTTCGAGGAATTGTCCAGCTACGAATACCAGAAGCGCAACGAAACCTCCGAGATCTTCATTCCGATCGGCGAGCGCCTGGGCGCAAACGTGATCGAGTTCAAGGAGGTCAGCAAGTCCTTCGGCGATCGCCTGCTGATCGACAAGCTGTCGTTCACCGTTCCGCCGGGCGCGATTGTGGGCATCATCGGCCCCAATGGCGCCGGCAAATCGACCCTGTTCAAGCTGATCACTGCTGCGGAAAAGCCGGATAGCGGCGAGGTGGTGGTGGGTTCAACCGTGCGCATGGCGGTGGTCGACCAGACCCGTGACGAGCTGTCGGACAAGAAGACCGTGTTCGATGATGTGTCGGCCGGCGCCGACATCATTACCGTAGGCAAGTTCGAGATGAGTTCGCGCGCGTATCTGGGTCGCTTCAACTTCAAGGGCGGCGACCAGCAAAAACTGGTCGGCAACCTCTCCGGCGGCGAGCGCGGTCGCCTGCACCTGGCCAAGACGCTGTTGAAGGGTGGCAACGTGCTGCTGTTGGACGAGCCGTCGAACGACCTCGATGTGGAAACCCTGCGCGCGCTGGAAGACGCCTTGCTCGAATTCGCCGGCAGCGTGCTGGTGATTTCGCACGATCGCTGGTTTCTCGACCGTATCGCCACCCATATCCTGGCCGCCGAAGGCGATTCGCAGTGGAGCTTCTTCGATGGCAACTACCAGGAGTACGAGGCCGACAAGAGGAAGCGTCTGGGTGAAGAGGGCGCCAAGCCGAAGCGGATTCGCTACAAGGCTTTGAAATAGTCTGCGACCAAGCCATCGGCTCCGACTGTTGCCGGCCGCGCCGGGACTCACTTCTGAAGTGGCGCACACTAAACTTGGCCTGCCAAAGCTGCAGGGTGTCGATTCGCCACGGCCGTTCAGTCCGAGGGAAAATGCCACCGGCGACATCGATACGATTGTCACTTCGACAGACGAGGGCAGTGGCGCTATTTTGCCGCTCGCGCCCCATCCACAAACACCGCGATTGAAACGCCAAACCGTTGCGCGAATTTCCGCGCGAGTTGCTTGCTGATGCCGCGCTTTCCCGAAAGGATCGCGCTGACTGTGCCCTGACCGGCGACATCAGCCAGATCAGTTTGCTTCAGTCTGTGCTGTTCCATCAAAAAGGCCAATGCATCGCGCGGCGTGCCCTCAGGCATCGGGTGCGCCCGTGCCTCGTAGCTTTCGATCATTTCACCCAGCGCCTCGACCAAGCCCGCCAGAGGATGGCGTTCGTTCGCGCCACCCGCATCAAGCAATTGCTCCAACGATGAAACGGCCTTGCGGTAATCCGTCTCACTGTTGATGGCCTTGAGCGGCACCAGCCGTGCAAGGGCTTTGTAGTGGCTGGTCACCGCGTCAATGTCCAAAGCGCCCATCATGGCCTCCACTGGTCATATTCGGCATGCGTCATCACCCTGCGGACATACAAAACCTGCGTGTTGAAATGGATCGCAGCGATCAGCCGGTAGTGGTTGCCCGCGATGTTGAACACAAATGAATTTCCCACTTTGTCGACGCCATTGAATGCCGGCTTCAATTCTGCGAAATTGCGGAATGCGCTTTGCTCCACGATACGCCGCCAGCCCTGAAGCGCCGCTTCCGCAGGCCGGTGGATGCTGGCGAATTCGCGCAATGCCTTGTTGCTGATCAGGCGCATTCATGAAGGATATCGCGTTTTGCGATACTCGGCGAGACTGTCATTTTGGCCGGGGTCTGTGCCGTTGCCGAAATTGCGTCACTGCATGTTGCCGGCGGGTGTCCAGGCATCGGGCGTTCACGCCTTGTGGCTCTCGATCAGTTCAGCATGCATTTCAACCAGAGCGTAAGCGGGTGGCGTAGCCCGGCGCCTCCCGCATTGATGAATTGCTCCAGCGCTGAACCGTTCTGGTGATACTGCACATTGCAGAGCCCGCTTTGAGCGGGGCGGGCGCGCGAGGCCGGCGTAAGACGGAACTGAAATGGGTGCGCCAGAATCCCAAGGCGCGCCAGGCCAAGAGCAAGGCGCGGCTGTCGCGCTTCGAAGAATTGTCAAGCTACGAATACCAGAAGCGCAACGAAACCTCCGAGATCTTCATTCCGATCGGCGAGCGCCTGGGCGCCAACGTGATCGATTTCAAGGAGGTCAGCAAGTCCTTCGGCGATCGCCTGCTGATCGACAAGCTGTCGTTCACCATTCCGCCGGGCGCGATTGTGGGCATCATCGGCCCCAATGGCGCCGGCAAATCGACCCTGTTCAAGCTGACCACTACCAAGGAAAAGCCGGATAGCGGCGAGGTGGTGATGGGTTCAACCGTGCGCATGGCGGTGGTCGACCAGACCCGTGACGAGCTGTCGGACAAGAAGACCGTGTTCGATGATGTCTCGGCCGGCGCCGACATCAATACCGTAGGCAAATTCGAGATGAGTTCGCGCGCCTATCTGGGTCGCTTCAACTTCAAGGGCGGCGACCAGCAAAAACTGGTCGGCAACCTCTCCGGCGGCGAGCGCGGTCGCCTGCACCTGGCCAAGACGCTGTTGAAAGGTGGCAACGTGCTGCTGTTTAGACGAGCCGTCGAACGACCTCGATGTGGAAACCCTGCGCGCGCTGGAAGACGCAGTGCTCGAATTCACCGGCAGCGTGCTGGTGATTTCGCAAGATTGCTGGTTTCTCGACCGTATCGCCACCCATATCCTGGCCGCCGAAGGCGATTCGCAATGGAGCTTCTTCGATGGCAACTACCAGGAGTACGAGGCCGACAAGAGGAAGGGAAGCGTCTGGGTGAGGAAGGTGCCAAGCCGAAGCGCAGGTACAAGGCGTTGAAGTATGCAGTAGGCACAGCATTGGCCGCTTTGTCCCGGACTCGCGTGAGGCACGGTTTGCTGGGTCGGAATGCAATTGCGCCCCGCGAATCCGTCTCGCCTACTTCCGAAAAACTGTCGGAATTTTTTACACTTGCTCGTAGTTTGAGGGTCTCCACATGCAAACAATTTCCTTAAAATGTTTTCAGCGTATTGTTTTTAAAGACTTTATTTTTTAGAATCGACTTCAGGCATGAGTAGTGCTTTATCACCCTTAGATACGTTTCTATCTTTCTACCGGAGAGTGACTATGTTCAAAGCATGCAAAGTATTGCGTAAGTTGGCCGTGATGGCCTTGGTAACCTCGGCATTCAGTGCTAATGCCGGGCTCATGACATATGCGCCTTGGGACGTTGCATATTCTGGCAATGGACTTAACGGGGTTCTATTCAATGTTCAGTCCAGTGGTGGGGTGACGGTAGCGCTAGGAGCGCACGCCTACAAGAACGGCGCGTTCCTGCCAAACAACGGCACTGATACGTTTTATGCGCAGCCAGGGCTATATATTCCTGATGGCCTTAACCGTGCGAACTGGAGCTTTGACTTTGCGTGGTCTGTTGGCAATTGCACTACATGCAAGGTGTACTTGGGAATAGACAAGGATCCCACGGCTCTGGTCGACTATGTCGTCGGTGAAATTACCCTCTACCCCGTGAATCCGGAATCGTTGAATATGGAGATGGCATTTATCACCACCAATGTCTATGACTTCAATCCGTTCGGACCTAGCAGCACGGGTTTTGAATTGTTCATCACCAATGGTGGTGCACTGACCGATCCAAATAGCATATTGGCCAGGAGCGAGATCACCGTGAACGTTCCTGAACCGGGTACTCTGGCGCTTTTGGGTTTGGCCTTGGTCGGAATTGCCGGAATGCGCCGTCGCAAGGTCTAAACCTTCTCCCCTTTGCGTTGCAAGAGCCCTCGCGAGGGGGCTTTTTTTTGTGCGCCCAGCATGGGCGCGATCTTGAGGGTGGAAGTCCCTCCGTAAGTTGACCACAGCGAACGAAGCGAAGCGCAACTGCAAGAGGGCGACCGATTGTGGGAAGGAAG
>Ga0163147_10001254_pt1 | contig 39052 bp, 44 predicted proteins | sample OliLakLV19MP6G1_FD_148597 | JGI IMG/M metagenome (GOLD analysis project Ga0163147, IMG submission 148597) | Freshwater microbial mat bacterial communities from Lake Vanda, McMurdo Dry Valleys, Antarctica- Oligotrophic Lake LV.19.MP6.G1 | ecosystem: Environmental > Aquatic > Freshwater > Lake >...
TCTCTATCGTGAGGCCGAGATGGTCGGCGATATCCGTGCGCTGCATCGGCAATTCAAAGCGGTCTTCCGTGGAGACCCGCCGCGCCATGTCGAGCAGGAAGGTTGCGACCTTCTCCTGCGCCGTCTTCCGGCCAAGCAACATCATGTGGTCGTGGGCCCGCTCGAGGCTGCGCATCATCGACGACATAACCTGGTCGCCTAACGCCGGATCGTCGTGGGCGAGCGTCTCGAAGCGGCGACGACGGTACGCGACGACCGTGGCGGCATCGACTGCATCGGCGGAGAAACGATGCTCCTCGCCGGTTTCCAGGCCGAAGATGTCGCCGGCCAGATGGAACGCGTCGATCTGGCGTCGCCCGTCGCTCAGGAGCTTGTAGGTCCGCACGGTACCCGACACGACCTTGTAGAAGAAATCGGCGACGTCGCCTTCGGCGAACAGCTCCTCGCCCTTGCTGAGGGCCCGGGCCGGACTGACCGGCTTGGCGATCGTGGCACTCTGGCAGGGCATCGCGGCGGCCCCCTTCATCATAATAGCGGCGGCGGTTGGCAGTCCGGAGCCGTTAATGGCGGTGTGGGCCTGCATCGAACTCTCCCCGGTTGCGATCATTGTGCGAACTCTGAGTAGCTCGCGCCCCAGGGCATCACCATTCAGGTAAAGAACTAAGGGATTCTACGTAGGTTGAAGATTAGGACCTGAAACCTATGCGCCAATACGGCTTGATCAGCTCCAGCGCGACCAGAACAGCTATGCCGGCCAGCAGGGACAGTCCGAGATCGTCGAGATGAAGGGGGCCAAAACGGAACAAATCCATGGCTGGTTGCCAGGTCAGGCTAACGGTGAGGATCGAGATGACGCCCGACAGCAGCAGCCACAGCGACAGGTTCGGGCGGGCAAACGCTGAGAACATCGAGCTGCTGAATGACCGGTTCACCAGGATCAGGCTGGTATTGATCAGCACAAGCGAAACGAACACCAGTGCCCGCAACTCGTTCTCCGGCATTTCCCGCGCAAGCCCGCCGGCGAAGGAGGCGGCGACGGCGGCGAAGGCAAGCACTCCCTGGACAAGGCTCCAACCGACCAGCCCACTGGACAGTATCTGGCTCTCCGGGTGGCGGGGCGGCCGGCGCATCAGGTCGTCCTCGTCGGGCTCGGCTTCGAAAACGATGGAGCACGCCGGGTCGATCACCATCTCGAGGAAAGCGATGTGGATGGGGGTCAGGACCAGGGGAAGCCCGAACAGCAATGGCAGAAGCGCCAGGCCGGCAATCGGAACGTGCACCGCTACGATATAGGCCATTGCTTTGCGCAGATTGTCGTAGATCCGGCGTCCCAGCCGGATGGTACGGACAATCGAGCCGAAATCGTCATCGAGCAGGACGATCGATGATGCCTCACGGGCGACGTCGGTGCCGCGACCGCCCATGGCGATGCCGATGTGCGCCGACTTGAGTGCCGGCGCGTCGTTTACGCCATCACCAGTCATGGCGACGATCTCGCCTTTGGCCTTGAAGGCCTCGACGAGACGGAGCTTCTGTTCCGGCATGATGCGGGCAAAGACATTGACCGTACCGATACGATCCGCAAGGCCGGCTTCGTCGAGGCGCGCCAGCTCCTCGCCACTCATTGCAGACCCCGCCTCCAGACCCGCGCGCAGCGCGATCGCCTCGGCAGTTGCCGGATAGTCGCCCGTGATCATCACAACCCGCACGCCGGCCGACCGGCATTCGCCGACTGCAGCCGGCACGTTGGTTCGCATCGGATCGGCGAAGCCAATGAGCCCGATGAATTCGAAGACAAAGCCCTGCTGTCCTTCGGGAAGCTCGCCCTCTGGAGGGAGTGCACGGGCGACACCCAGAACACGAACGCCGTCCCGGGCCATTTCGTTTACTGCGCCGTGCAACCAGCCGAGCCGCGCCGGCTCAAGGCGGCACAACGAACCGATTGCCTCAGGCGCGCCCTTGGCGCATGCCAACGTCTTCGCGTCGTCTGGTAGGCGCCAGACATTGGTCATGGCGAGCAGCCCGGGTCGCAGACCGTACTGCCGAATCAGCTCCAAGCCGCCGTAGATGCCTTCGATGCCGCGAGGCTGGGTCTCCGCCTGAGCCTTGATCGCCCGCTCCATGGGGTCGCAGGAGTCACGCCCACTCGCCAGCAGCGCCGTTTCTATCAGCCGCGCCTGATCATCAGATTCAGCCGGAAGCCGCAGGTCGGCAATTGTCATGCGATTCTCGGTAAGGGTGCCCGTCTTGTCGGTGCACAACACGGTCGCAGATCCCAGCATTTCAATCGCTGCCGCCCGGCGGGTCAGCACGCGGGCTTGCGACAGACGCCATGCGCCCATGACCATGAAGGCTGTCAGCACCAACGGGAATTCTTCCGGCAGCATCGACATGCCAAGCGCGATGCCACCCAGGATTGCCTGGAGCCAGTCGCCGCGCAGAAAGCCGTAAAGGAGGACGGCAATCACGCTGCCAAACAGACCGACCACGGCGAAGTAGTGAACCAGCCGGCGGGTCTGTTGCTGCAACCGCGGCGGCTCCGAGGCGATTGCTCCCAGCGCCTGACCGATCTTGCCGATCTCGCTGCGCGAGCCGGTCGCCCGTACGATCGCCAATCCATCTCCCCGGACGACGAGGGTACCGGAATACACGAAGGGCTGATCTTCGCCGCCCGGCCGGGCCATCGGCGCTTCCTCATCACCAGCGCCGCCAGTCTTCCGAACGGGAATCGACTCGCCGGTCAGTAGCGATTCGTCGATCAGGAGGTTGTTGGCCTCAGCGAGAGCGGCATCCGCCGGAATGCGATCACCTTCCAAGAGAACGACGGCATCGCCCCTGACAACCTCGCGGCCGGGCACCCGCTTGCGAACACCGTCGCGAATGACCAGGGCCCGCGGACTGGTCATGTCGCGCAACGCCTCGAGCACCCGTTCGCTACGCGTCTCCTGCACGACGGTGATCGAAACGGAGATCGTCGCGAAGAGAAGCAGCACCAGGGCCTCGGTGAGATCGCCCAGCACGAGATAAATCGCGCCCGCGCCAAGCAGCAGCGCGAACATAGGCTCGCGCAGCACGTCGCCGACAATACGCAGGAGCGTTCGTTGATCGGACCTGGGGAGATCGTTGAAGCCTTCGGCGCGCAGGCGCTGCCGGGCTTGCACCTCTGTCAGGCCAAGGGCGGCGCAAGGTGAGGAGTCCTGAGGCATCTCAATCCGCAAGGGCCGCAACCGGCCTCTCCGTCATGGTACTTGCCAACCGGTTCGCGGCATCGGCGAAGAGGCGATACTTGACACCAACAACCGAGAACTCACGCGCCCAGTTCACGAGATCGCCCCACGGATCATTGAGTTTCCCGAGGCCGCCAACGATGGCGACGACGGTCCCGACTTCGATACGTCCCTCGACGGCAAGCCAACCGCCGACACACAGCGCCACCGCGACGGCCAGATGATGCATGAGGTTCATCAGAAAATTCATGCTGTACTTGAGTTTGTAGATGCCCATGTTCAGCTCGAAGACGCGCTGGATTGGCGCAACTTCGAGGGCGTGACCCTCCGGAAAGGCGCCTTCGACGATAGTGCCGCTGATCTCGCGCTTCGTGAGGATACGGGCTTCTGCACGACGGTTGATTGCGGACTGCAGGAGCGGAACGAACACCATCTGCGGCACGAAGAATGCGAGGCCCAGCAGCGCCAACTCGGACTCGATATAGAACATGTAGCCGATCACACTCACCAGGATGCCGCCCTGCAGCAGCGGCTCGGAGATGCTGAGGCCCGCAAATCCACCGATCGGCTCGGCTTCCTCCAGGATCATGGCGACTTCCACACCCGTTTCGGCATGCGACCTGGAAGCGAGGTCGGAGGCGACGCCAACCCCGCGGACGCCATTGCGCAGTCGGCGGACGGTGCTTTCGGCCACCCATCCACGATAGATGTTGAGGACCAGTTTCAGGGACTGCTCTGTCAGTGCGACGAGCCCGTAAGTGGCCGCCAACCAGAAAAGCGTCCGAAAAGTTCCCTGGCCGATCACGTCATTGACGATACGCCGCTGCAGTTCGAGGGGCACCGCGCTCAGCAGGAAGACCGCTACCGACAGCAGCGCCAACCCGATCTGGTGCACGCCGGTGAAGTGGATGACGTAGCCCATGATGGTGCGTGGCATCGGAGCCGCCCCAGATCAGTCGCACGCCCCCAAAGCCGAGCGAATGCTCTCGACGAGAGCTCCATCGGACAGGGGCTTCTCGAGAACATAGCCGATTCCTGAATTTGCCGCGAAACTGCGCAACTCCTCGTTGGCGCGGGTGGTGATCAGGATCACCGGCAAAGACACGCTCCGGGCCCGAAGCGTGTCCACCAGTTCCAGCCCATTCATGTCCGGCATACGGTAGTCGATTACCAGGCAGGCATTGCGCGGCAGTGTCTTATCAGCCAAGAGAGCCGCCGGTCGGTCGTACAAGCGAACAACGAATCCCTCGACTTCGAGGGCGAATTTGAGGGAGCTACGGACCGCCGCGTCGTCGTCGATTACGAGAACGGTTCCCGCGTTCTTTCCCATGTTCTCGGCATCCTGAACGGTTGGGTGATGTCCACCCCCCTTACCTATCAGGTCATCGGATGTGCGACTTGATCCAGCGCAAGGTCCGGGCGATTACCAGAACGTTTATCTTACACCGCCATCGAGAAGCACCATTCGAACCAGTTCGGAGAGACTGGCTGCCTGCATCTTGGTCATCACATTGGCACGATACACTTCGACTGTGCGCGCACTGATGCCCAAGTCGTAGGCAATAATCTTGTTCGGCTTGCCGGCGACCAGGCCATCGAGCACCTCGCTTTCTCGCTCCGACAGCAGGTCCAAGCGCCCCTGGATTTCGGCGCGCCGCCCTTCTTTCTCTGCATCGGGGGCGTGACGAGCCAATGCCGACCGGATCGCACCCAGGAGAACCTCGTCGTCGAAGGGCTTTTCGATGAAATCGACTGCGCCCGCCTTCATCGCCTCGACAGCCAAGGCAATGTCGCCATGCCCAGTGATCACGATGACCGGCAGCCCGATTTTTTTTGCCCGAAGCTGGCGCTGGAGTTCCAGACCGTCCATGTCCGGCATCCGGACATCGGTTACAATGCATCCGTCCTGGGCGCCGGGCAGCGCGGTCAGAAAGGCCACCGCCGATTCGTGCACTCGTACCGCCAGACCCGCCGTACTGAGCAGAAACGCCAGTGACTGTCGCACTTCGACGTCGTCATCGATGACATGGACGACCTGGCTATTCGGCACGGGTTGGCTCCTCTTCTTCCCTGGTAGCACGCAGCGTGAACCGGAAGATCGTGCCACCCGATGGTCGCGCATCAACCCAGATCTTTCCGCCATGCGCCTCCACGATCGTGCGGCAAATCGACAGGCCAAGCCCCATTCCCTTGCGCTTGGTGGTCACGAACGGCTGGAAAAGGCGCGCCGCGACTTCCGGGGCGAGTCCGGATCCCGTGTCTGAAACGCTCACCTCCACGGTTCGGTCAGCGTGAGCCAGTGTGCCTATCTCCAGGTCTCGGCGACTGGAAGACTCGATCATGATCTCAATGGCATTGCGGATCAGATTGATCAGAACCTGTTGAATCTGGATGCGGTCGGCGAGAACGAGATCTGCGGCAGGATCCAGCCGGTACGACACCGCAATGCCATTCTCCTTGACGCCGAGCAGGGCCAGGGTGCTGGCGTCCTCTATCAGCTTCGGCAGGCTTTCGACGCGGCGATCACCTTCGCCGCGCGCTACGAACTCGCGGAGGCGCCGGATGATGTCGCCAGCGCGCAATGCCTGGTCGGCGGCCTTGTTCACGGCATCGCGGAGTACCAGCGCCGGCTCACCGTCGATTCGTTCGAGCAGCCTTCGGCACCCCTTCAAATAGTTGGTGATCGCCGTCAGGGGTTGGTTGATCTCGTGTGCCAGGGTGGAAGCCATTTCACCCAGCGCCGTGAATCTCGACATGTGCGTCACTTCCGACTGCAGCTCTTTAAGTCGGTTCTCCGTCATCTGCTGGTCCGTGAGGTCGCGGATGAACCCCGTAAAATAATGCTTTTCGGCCGCCTTCAGTTCGCCGATCGTAAGATGCATTGGAAAGGTCGTGCCGTCCTTGCGCTGTCCAATCACGACACGGCCGATACCTATGATGCGACGTTCACCAGTCGTCAGGTAGCGCTCGAGATAGCCGTCGTGCTGCTCCCGATGCGGCGTCGGCATGAGCTGCTTGATGTTCTTGCCGGCGACTTCGTCCATCGAATAGCCGAACAGCTGCTCGGCTGTCGCGCTGAGTGACTCGATGCGACCGCGCTCGTCGATGATGATCATTGCATCGGGAACCGTCTGCATGATGGACCGCAGCCGGGCTTCTGCAGCCTCCAGGGCGGTGGTCAGAACGGCAAGGTCCTTCTGCGCGTGGGTCGTTGCCGGCATCTAGTCCCTTCGGTTAAATCTCGAAGGTACGATAGCACAACCCGCTCGTTGCTACCCCGGCCCTTCTACCGCTTCGAGCCTATCGAAGGCGCGGAGCAAGGTGCCGACCCGATTGGCGGAGGACAGCCACTCGGCCAGGCGTGGATAGTTGTCGACCAGCCAGTTGAAGGCGCCTTGCACCGCGACAAAGGCCGCGGCCGCCTGGGTGACCTCGCCAAGCAACATCGTGCCCTGCACGTAATGTGGCACACACAGTATCAGCCCGACCAGGGGCGCCAACAAGGTATTGCCATGGGACACCATGGTCGTCCGCATGTGTTGTCCGCACAGCCGCCACCACTGACGGATGACATCCCTGAGTGCGCTCCCGACCGTCATCGTCGTTGCCTCGATGTCCGACGAGGTCATTGGTGCTGCCGCACTCCCACGCAACCGGGCGAAGGCGTACTTCAATTCGGACTCCGCCTGATTCTTGCACTCGATCACGTCGACCATGTGCCGGCCAACAAGCATCATGGCGCCGGTTGTCAGCGCAGCGTAGACGACGGCTGCAACGACCAGGTAGCCCGGGATACTGAAGGTCAGTCCTGATAGCTCGACATTCAGGGCACCGCCGACATGCCACAAGACAACGACGAACGTCGTGGCGGACAGCAGAGAACCGAGAAGACCCGCGACAAGATCGATTGGCGCATCCGTGGCCAGCCGGGCATCCTCGGCAATGCGGTACTCCGCATTCTGGTGTTCGCCGTTCCAGAGATCGAGACGACGATAGCGTTCGTCTCCTAGCCAGGCGTCGATCAGCGTCGCGGTAAGCCATGCCCGCCACCGCCGCTGGAATGTCATGCGGCACCAGACGGCGAATACCGCCAGGCCAATGCTCGGCACCGCAAGAGCCATCAGGAGATAGGTTTGGCGCCATATTTCGCGACCGTCGCGGAACTCGAGGGCGTTGAAAAAGTCGCGATTCCAGAGATTGAGCCGGTACTGAACAAACACCTGCAGCACCACGCAGATGACGAGCAAGCCGATCAGGCCCCAGGCGACGGCGACGTCCCGGCTGCGCCAGAAGCCCCGTGCGCCACGCCAGAAGCGGCGGAGCGGCTCGTGATCGGCCGGGGCCGGTGAAGGTGCGTCAGACATGGCCGCCGCCGTCCGACTTGACTGCCGCATTCCGGGCAAGCGCCGTCAACCCCAGGAAAGCAGCGTCTCGCCGCAATACGATCCGCACGGGAATCGCCGCAAGATAGGGTTGAAATCTGCCTTTTGCCTCGAAACGTTGGCGGAAGTCCGTGGCGGCCAAGTAACGGGCAATATGCGGAACGATGCCGCCACCTACGTAGACGCCACCCCTGGCCCCAAAAAGCAACGCAACATCACCGGCGACCGATCCCAGGAATGACACGAAGCTATCGAGGGCTTTCCGGCACGTATTGCAGGTCTCGTCGAGCGCTGCCCGCGTCACCTCGGCGGGTGTCCGTAGTTGGACTGCGACTTGGTCGATCGATGCAATCGCTTGATAGAGATTGACCAAACCAGGGCCTGACAGGACTCGTTCGACCGAAACATGCCCAAACTGCCGCCGGAGGATTTCAATGAGAGCCGCCTCACGATCGGTCGTCGCGGCCAAGGTCACGTGACCGCCCTCGCTCACGACAACGCGCCCTCCCGTGGGCCCCGGAATGTAGCAGGCCATTCCCAATCCAGTGCCAGGGCCGAGCAGTGCCATGGGCGCGCCATGAACACCGGCCCCCGGCCCGACCAAGAGCGTATCCGACGATGCCAGGTGGGGCAGGCTCCAAGCGGCAGCTTCGTGATCGTTGACGAGACGGACCACGTTGAAACCGAATTCGCGCCTCAGCTCCGTAACCTCCGCCACCCATGAAGAATTGGTGAGCGCACATCGGCCACTCACGACGGGACCGGCCACCGCGAAGATTGCCTCGTCTATCGACCCGGCACTGCCGTCGTTCGCGAGGAAATGCCGGATGGCGTCGTGAATTTGCGGATGAGGCTCAACGTCCAGAGACCGGACAAGTCCGAGCTCATTGCCGGACAATACCGCAAATCGGGCATGGGTCCCTCCAATGTCAGCCAGGAGGACGCGTTTCATCGCGCTGTACGTTTCATCGCGCTGTACGAGCCGCTTTTTCGGCCTGGATCAACTGTGCATACCATCGGGCAGATGCCTTCGGGATACGCCGTTGCGTCGGATAATCGACATACACGAGTCCGAAACGATTGGCGTACCCCGCACCCCATTCGAAATTGTCGAGCAACGACCACACGAAGTAACCGCGAACATCGGCGCCCGCGGCGATTGCCTCGCGCAATGCTTCGATGTAGGTCGCGAGATAGTCGACGCGTTCCGGGTCGACGATCTCGCCCATTGCATTCGGTTCTTCGACGGCACCCGCCCCATTCTCCAGAACATAAATCGGCAGGCGATACCGCCGATTGACATCAATCAAGGTGTCTCGGAAGGCGGCCGGATCCAGTTGCCAGCCGATGGGCGATCTCGGCACCCCCGCGGGCGCGTCGGCCCAGGCAAATCCCAACGGAGCATTTGCATCCGCTCTGGCATAGACTGGTGAGTAGTGATTGACGCCAAACCAGTCTGGTTTGCGGCAAATCCGATCCATGTCTCCCGCCTGCACATAAGGTTCAATCGCGCGCGCGAGCGCAGGGGGGTAATGGCCCAGGATCTGCGCTTCGGGGAAAGCCTTGTTCCAGTACTCGTCCAGCAAGGTGGCCGCCGCCTCATCGGTCGACGTGCGGGCGGCCGGGCGAGCGGGCTGCATGTTGTGGATGGCTCCGATCGATGCCGCCGGGACGCTCGCCCGCAACACGTCGACACCGGCCCCGTGCGCCAGATTCACGTGATGAATGGCTTGGTGAAGGCCCGCTGGGTCGGTCGTCCCCGGCGGATGCCAGGCGAATCCATAGCCGAAGAGTGTGAACACGGATGGTTCGTTAAACGTGGCGAAACGACGGACTCGATCGCCAAATCTTTCCGCGACAAGCTTCGTATAGTCGGCAAACCAGCCGGCAATATCGCGATTGAGCCACCCACCCTGCTCCTGCAGGGCCTGCGGCAGATCCCAATGGTACAGGCACAGCCAGGGTTCGATGTCGGCGGCGAGCAGGCCGTCGATCAACCGTTCGTAAAAGGCCAGTCCAGCTTCGTTCACCACGCCACGACCGGTGGGCAGAACTCGCGGCCAGGCGATCGAGAACCGGTAGGCGCCGACGCCGAGATCGCGCATCAGCGCGATGTCCTCGGCGTAGCGGTGATAGTGATCACAGGCGACATCGCCAGTATCGCCGTTGGCGATCCGGCCTTGCACGCGACAGTATCCGTCCCAGACGCTCGGCCCACGCCCGTCGACCTGCGCTGCGCCTTCAATCTGATAGCTCGAGGTCGAGACGCCCCAGATGAAATTGGGCGGGAGCGACTTGGGCGCGATCTCACGGATCGTGGATGGGGGCTCCGGGATGAGCAGTTGCGGCAGGCTCGTCATGGGCAGGTTCCAGTCGTTGTGACCGCAATGTTGTTCAGGGCGTGATGGCGACTTTCAGCACGCCGTCGCGCTGATGGGAGAAGAGTTCGTAGGCCTTCTCGATTTCGTCGAGCTTGAAGCGATGCGTTACCAGGGGTCCGAGATCGATCCTGCCTGAAGCGATGACGTCCATGAGACGCCGCATGCGCTCCTTCCCCCCGGGGCAAAGCGTCGTGACGATCCGTGTGTCTCCGAGGCCGGCCGCAAAGGCATCGAGCGGAATGCGAAGGTCGGTGGAATAGACCCCCAGGCTGGAGAGGGTCCCGCCCGGCCGGAGCACGCGCAGGGCAGCTTCGAAGGTGCCTTGGGTGCCCAGCGCCTCTATGGAGGCGTCAACTCCACGACCATCCGTCAATTCCAGGATTGCCTTCACCGGATCACGGGTCTGGTAATCAATTGTATGATCGAGGCCCAGTGCGTCAGCGAGAGCAAGACGCTCCGGAATCGTATCGACGCCGATCACCGTGGTGGCGCCCATCAGGCGGGCGCCCAGCGCGGCGCAGAGCCCGATGGGCCCCAGCGCAAAGACTGCCACGGTGTCGCCGATGCGAACCCGAGCACTTTCGGCACCAGAGAATCCCGTCGACATGATGTCGGGGCACATGAGCACCTGCTCGTCGCTCAATTGTAGTGGCACCGGTGAGAGATTCGCCATCGCGTCGGGCACCAGCACAAACTCCGCCTGGCAGCCATCAATCGTATTTCCGAACTTCCATCCGCCCATGGGCTTGAAACCGTGGCGCGTACCAGCGCCGTCCTGGGAATGCTGGCCGCATAGGCATGCATAGCTGTGACCGCTGGGTGTGATCGCACCGGCAATGACCCTCTGGCCTTCCTCGTAGCCCGACACCGCGGAACCAAGTTTCTCGATGATGCCGACGGGCTCATGGCCGATCGTGAGGCCCCTGCTGACAGGGTATTCGCCTTTGAGGATGTGAACGTCGGTACCGCAGATCGTGGTTGTCGTAACGCGCATCAGTGCGTCGAGCGGGCCAACATCGGGCACTGGCTTCGAATCGAGGACGATCCGACCGGGCTCGACGAAGATGGCGGCTTTCATCTTTGGCATGGATGACCTCGTGAGGAGACGTACCGGCGTGCAGCGATTCACTCTAGGCGCGCCGATGAGGCCCTCCTTTGATGTACCTCAACGGGACTAAAACCATTTTGGCTTGAAGCATTTGATCTGTCGCAAGGTCCCTTTGGACGCGATGTGTTGAATGAGTGGGTACTCGACCAATCTATGCCGAGGGTCAGGTCCAAGGAGGATACATGCGCGCCAGACAAGTCATGACGAGACCCGTTCACACAGTGGCCGCGGACGCCTCCGTGTACGATGCGGCTCAGGTTCTGCTGAATGCCTGCGTCAGCGCCGCGCCCGTTGTCGACGCCGACGGGAAGATGCTTGGGATCGTCAGCGAAGCCGACCTGATGTATCGAACCGAAATAGGAACCGTGCCCGGCAAGTCGTGGTTGACGCGCCTTTTGGCCGACGATGCCCAGTTGGCGCGGGACTATATCCGGGCGCATTCGCATCGGGTTGCCGACGTTATGACCAGGAATGTCGTGACGGCCGAAGAGCGGACATCGCTCGGCGACATCGCCGCCCTCATGCAGCGTCATCGCGTCAAGCGTGTTCCAATTCTGCGGGAAGGCCGAATTGTCGGAATCGTGAGCCGCGGCAATCTCCTTCAGGGATTGCTCGCCCGTGAGCCCTCACAACCGGAAAGCTCGGCCGGTGACGACAAACTGCGCTCTGTCGTGGTGGCCGAACTCGCCAAGCACGGTTGGGTTTCATCGTTTCAGCCGACGAATGTTGTCGCCGAGAACGGCATTGTGCACCTCTGGGGCTATGTTAGCAGCGCCGCCGTCAAGGATGCCCACCGCATTGCGGCCGAAAACGTTCCCGGCGTGAAGCGCGTCGAGAACCACATGAATATCCTGCCGCCCGAGGTGCACTTCGGCATCTGAAGCTAAAAGGACAGGAGCAGCCGATGGCGCCGATTGACTACGTACGCTGGTTCGGAGAGTTGCGATCGGAAGATGTCGCGCTGGTCGGCGGAAAGAATTCCTCGCTGGGCGAGCTTTACTCGGCGTTGTCTTCACAAGGCGTCAAGGTGCCCAACGGGTTTGCCCTGACGGCAACGGCCTATCGGGATGCCCTCGATGCTTCTGGATCCTGGGACCGTCTGGGCGTTTTGCTCAAAGACCTTGGGAAGGACGACATTGGGCGTTTGGCACAGAATGCTGCAGCTGCCCGCGCCCTGGTTTATGCGGCGACCGGAACAAGCAAGCTGCGCGCGGAAATCGCGAAGGCTTACGAGCGCCTTGAGGCACAGTATGGCGCAGGCGTCGCTGTAGCGGTGCGGAGCTCTGCGACTGCGGAGGACCTGCCCACGGCAAGCTTTGCCGGCCAACACGACAGCTTTCTCAATGTCCGCGGCGCCGATGATCTCTTCGAAGCCTGTCGACGATGCTTCGCGTCGGTATTCACCGACCGAGCCATCGTCTATCGCAACGACAACGGTTTTGAGCATCTTAAGATTGGACTGTCCGTCGGGGTCATGAAAATGGTCCGCTCCGACCTTTCTGCGAGCGGCGTAGCCTTCACTCTCGACACGGAAACGGGCTTCCGCGATGTCGTCTTCGTCACGGGGGCGTACGGGTTGGGTGAAAACATCGTCCAGGGACGTGTCGACCCCGACGAATTCTACGTCCATAAGCCGACTTTCCGCGACGGCCACAGGGCTGTCCTGCGCCACTCACTCGGTCGCAAGCAGCAACGGCTGATTTATGCTGCGGGCTCCGGTGATCGGAGCACCGCCAATGTCGACACCTTGGCCGCCGAGCGGGGTCGCTACTGCATCGACGATGGCGATGTATTGAAGCTCGCTGGCTATGCGATCCGAATCGAGGACCACTATTCCCTTCGCGCCGGTCACCCCGTTCCCATGGACATCGAATGGGCAAAGGACGGGATCGATGGCGAGCTCTACATTGTCCAGGCACGACCGGAAACGGTCGCATCCCGCAAGGTAACCGGCGATTTCCACACTTACACGCTAAAAGGCAGCGCAACGACGCTCGTTACTGGTCGTGCCATTGGCGAAAAGATCGCCAGCGGTCCCGTGCGGATCGTAGCCAATGCACGGGATCTGGCATTGTTCCAGCCCGGCGACGTGCTCGTGGCGGAAACCACCAGTCCGGACTGGGAGCCCGTGATGAAGGGGGCCGCCGCAATCGTGACAAACCGTGGTGGTCGGACCTGTCATGCCGCGATCGTGGCACGCGAACTCGGGGTTCCGGCGATCGTCGGTGCGGAAGGCGCCACTGACCTGCTTTCGGCAGGACAGATGGTAACGATATCGTGTGCCGAAGGCGAGATCGGCCACGTCTTTCGAGGACAACTTCCCTTCGAGACTACCGTGGTGGACGTGAGCGATCTCGCCCGTCCTCGCATGCCAATCATGGTCAATCTCGGCAATCCAGAATTGGCATTCAGGACTGCCATGCGCCCCAATGACGGTGTCGGATTGGCCCGCATGGAGTTTATCATCAGCGAGCACATCGGCATTCATCCGATGGCACTGGTGCAGCCGGAGAAGGTGATATCTGCTGCCGATCGCGACGTCATCTCGGCCCGCGTCGCGCGATACTCCTCCCCTTCCGACTTCTTCATCGAGACACTGGCCGAGGGTGTCGGGATGATCGCTGCAGCCTTCTACCCCAAGTCCGTCATCGTGCGCCTGTCCGATTTCAAGACGAACGAATATGCGCGTCTCACCGGAGGTGCCAACTTCGAACCCAAGGAAGAGAACCCCATGATCGGGTTCCGCGGTGCCTCCCGCTATGCCCACCCCGCCTATGCGCCAGCGTTTGCCCTGGAATGCGCCGCACTGCGCCGGGTTCGCGAGACGATGGGACTGACGAACCTGCGGATCATGGTCCCTTTCTGCCGGCGGATCGACGAGGCGCATCGAGTTATTTCTGTCATGGCGGAGAATGGTCTCCGTCGCGGGGAGAATGGACTCGAGATCTACGTCATGTGCGAGATTCCCAACAACGTCATCCAGGTCGATGCCTTCGCCGAAATATTCGACGGCTTCTCGATCGGATCGAACGACCTAACGCAGCTCACGCTGGGCGTCGATCGCGACTCGGAAATTGTCGCGTTCGACTTCGACGAACGCGATCCAGGCATACTCGAGATGCTGCGCATGGCCGTCGCTGGCGCCAAGCGCAACCACCGTCACATTGGTATTTGCGGCGAGGCACCGGCCGATTATCCAGAGATCGCTCGATTCCTGACGAAGATCGGCATCGATTCGATCAGCGTCAATCCCAGCAGCGTGCTGCGGACCCTAAAGGTCGTGAGCGATGCCGAGCGTTCTTGCGCAACAATCACCCCACTGCTGCTGCCTACGGCCTGATGAAGATCAAAGGATTGTCGTCGTAGAGGTTGTCCGCGGCGGCCGTCAGCTCAGCGGCGATGTCGCCGTTCGACCGCATGTTCTTGAACAGCCGGATCGCTTCCGACAGGAGGCAGCGCGCCACAACATCGCTCGAGATGCCTGGGTTGGCGGCTTCCTTCAGCGCCGCCGGGACGTGGCTTGCGACAAGCTAATGCGCACTCATGAGGAATCCCTTCCATTTCTCCTCCTCGCACCGGAATGAGGCACGGCAACTCTGCTTCGCACTCGAAACTGCTGCGCGCCCTCATCATTCGGACCGATCTGTGGAAGTGCCTGCTAGTTGCAAGGGAACTACGCGAGGATGCTGTCGCACTCCTTGAGCTGGCTCAAGGCGGCGTTACGAACTCCTCAATAGGTTATCTGATCGGTCGTTTGGGCAATCTCGGCACTAACTCGCTGAGCTAGTTTGTTCGACAACGTGGAGGAGAAATCGTCGTGGCAAAGATGAAAGCAATCCTGGTTGCGGTCGACGGTTCCCAGTGCTCCGACCGTGCGGTGCACCATGCACTTGAACTGTTGGCAGCCGGCATAGCGGCCGAGCTCCATCTTTTGAACGTGCAGCCCAACTTGGGCGGAGCGGTCGCGACCTTCATCGCCAAGGAGCAGCTCGACGCCTACCGCCGCGACGAGGGTACTAAGGCAGTCGCCTCAGCGGTCGAGATCGCCAAGGAGGCGTCGGTGCCGGCCAAAGCGCATATCGGCGTTGGCCGCCATGGCGAGGTAGCCAGCGAGTTCGCGCAAAATCTGGGGGCCGGTCTGGTCGTGATCGGCACGCGCGGCCACACCGGCCTTACCGGCGTCCTCCTCGGTTCGGTTGCCCAGGATGTGATTGCCCACGTCAACGTGCCCATCACACTCGTCAAATAGCGCTCGCTCTGCGCAGTTGTGGCGGCGGGTGATTGCCGAGCGGTGGTACGCGAGTTGCCACATCATCGATCAAATTTCGCGGACGCGGCGGACGGCGTGCCCGCTTTCCCGCATACACCGTCAATCCGACAACGATGGCGGTTTTGCTCGGCGCGTCTCTGGCCGGGCACCCGCGTTGTCTCTCATCGCCAGAGCCAATCCGACGCCAAAGCCCAACGCGGTCATGATGACGACAATAAATGCTGCCTTCCCGAGATCGAACGGCTCGACAAGATAGATTGGCTTGATGAAATAGATCCACAGGACGAAATCGATCATCCATTGGGCGATACCCAAGGCGACCAGGATAAACCAGCAGACATGCCATCCGCCGACCGCGCTTGCGACTATAAAGCCTGCCCTAACAGTTCGTTCGCTCACGCCAGCCTCCGCTGATTGATCGCGAAGCGTTGCACACCAGAGCGCACCTCACGTTGATTTGCATCAATCTGAGAAGCGGAGTGATTTATCCGGCATTCAAGTAGGTCCCCGGCACCGTACCAGCCCCTCCCGATGGCGGTCCGTAGCCTGAGGAAACAACAGCGCGTTGCCTGCCTGATGATTCCGCTCAGCATAAGCTCGACGTAGTCTCTCAGCACCCAACAAACGCTCGCAGAACAGGATCACCTCGGATAAGAACTCCTCACTAACCCCGCGCTCCGTATATTTGCTCCGCGCCAGCAGATCCTGATCCACCGTCGCTCGATCAGCGTCAATCCGGGTAGCGTTCCACGGACCTTGGAGGTTGTGAGCGAGGCCGAGCGTTCTTGCCCCGAGGCTATGGCCGCGCCTCAGTCTAGGGCCTGATAAAGATCAGGGGATTATCGTCGTCGAGGTTGTCGGCGGCCGCCACCAACTCAGCGGCGATATCGCTGTTTGGTCGTCCATTCTTGAAGAGTCGGATCGCCTCTGACAGCAAGCAGCGGGCCACCACATCATCGGTGATTCCCTTGCCCGATGCCTCGGCCAAGGCCGCCTCAACATGCCGGGCGACCAACTGATGCGTGCTCATAACTGAACTTCCTTCAAATGCCGCGCGAATGCCGGCCATCGACATACTTGAGGTGAGGGTCGAAAGCCGCGCAGACGAAGCGGACCAGCGGTCGACCGCGCTCGGTGACATACAGCTTTTCGCCATCGCGGCTGACCAGGCCATCGTCGACCAGCGCCGGCAATGCCCTGATTCCCTCCAGGAATGATCCGGCGGAGACGTCGTGGCGGCGACAGACTTCTGCCAGATCGATCGAGAAAGTGCACATCAGCCGCTCGATGATCTCGCCGCGCAGCCGGTCCGCAGCAGTGAGTTCCAGCCCGCGCACCGAGGCAAAACAGCCAGCTTCGATGAGCGTCCGGTAGCGCGCCGGATCGGGTGCGTTCTGGGTGTAGCCGCGGGGCAGGCTCGAAATCGCCGAAGCACCGAAGCCGACGACCGACGGCTGGTCCTCGACGACGTAGCCTTGGAAGCTGCGTCGCAGCCGCCCGTGTTCTGCCGCAGTCGCCAGCGAATCGGTCGGGCGCGCATAGTGATCGAGGCCGACCTGGCGGTAGCCACCGTCGACCAGGCGTTGAGCCACGAGGCCGGCCATGGCGGCTCGAGCGCCGGCTGCCGGTAGCTTCGCCGGGTCAATAAGGCGCTGGCGTGCTTTCATCCAGGGAACGTGGGCATAGGCAAAGACGGCAAAGCGGTCGGGCGCCAACTCGAGCGCGGCATCGAGCGTGCGCGCGAGGGTTTCGGGCGTCTGGAGTGGCAGGCCATAGACCAGGTCGAGGTTGATGTGGGCAATGCCTGCGGTGCGCAGCCGGGAGATGGCCGATGCCGTATCGTCGATTGACTGCAGGCGATTTATCGCTTGCTGCACGTCGATGTCGAAGTCCTGGACACCGAGACTTGCCCGATCGACGCCGATATCCCTCATCGTCGCCACCAATGCGTCGTCGCAATAGCGCGGATCCACTTCCATCGAGGTTTCCGAGCCGCCGCGCCGGTCAAACCGGGCGGCCAGCCGCTTCGCCACCTCTATAATGTTCGCGGCGCCGAGGTGGGATGGCGTGCCGCCGCCCCACTGGATCGAGCCGACGAGCAGTTCGGGTACTATGCCGGCGACCAGGTCGATCTCCTTCAGGAGTGCTCGGGCATAGGAGTCCAGTGACTCCGGACGGTTTACCGCAGAGGTGTGGCAGGCACAGTACCAGCACAGGCGCGCGCAGAACGGGACGTGCAGGTAGACCGTCGAGCAGGTACGGACCAGGTCGGGGAGCCACGCGCGATGCTGCACAGGCCCTACGGCGCCGTGGAACTGAGCGGCCGTCGGATAGCTCGTGTAACGAGGAACCGGACGGTCGTAGGAAGCGACGGTCTTGGCATCCATCAGTGCGCGAGCAGCACGGGAACGGTCATGCTGGACAGCAGCGTACGACTCACGCCGCCCAGCACCATCTCGCGGACGCGCGAATGTCCATAGACGCCCATGACGATGAGATCGATGCCGAGATCGGCGGCGCGGGAGAGGATGACCTCGCCCACGTCGCTGTCGGCCGCCACGTCGCGCTGGACGACCACCTTGACGCCATGACGCGCGAGCCATTGCGCGACGTCCGCCCCGGGTTCGGCGCCATGGCCTCCTACCGAAGTCCGCGGATCGACGACGAGGATGACGACTTTCCGCGCCGCACGCAGGAACGGCAAGGCATCGGCGGCCGCGCGCGCGCTTTCGCGACTGGCGTTCCAGCAGAGCATCACCGTTTCGCCAGGCGGCGAACGCACGCCGATGTGCGGCACGACGAGGGTCGGCCGACCGGTCGACAGGGCGACGGCTTCGGGCAGGTCCGAAGGTGTCGGCGTCTGAGCATCAGGATCGGTCTGACCGACGACCAGGAGATCGGCATAGCGCGCCTGTGTGGCAAGCTCGGAATCGATGAAGCCTTGGGTCACGCGCCACTCATGGGAGATATGCCGGCCTTTCACGGCATCCTGAAAGACCGCAAGCGCGGCGGCCTGGTCGGCTTCAGCACTCGCCTCATAGGCGGCGAACACACGGTCCATGGCCATCCCGCCCTCGAAGAAGACCGGCGCCTGGAACGGCGGTCGGGCGTGCACGCCAACCAGATGGGCGCTATAGCGCTTTGCCAGCTCAGCTGCGACCGACAGCATTTGATTAGCTTTTGGACCGGCATCGCAGTGTACCAAGATCGTCTTGTAGGTCATTGCAGTCTCCTCAGCGTTCGCTGCGATCGTGCCCGCCCGCTAGAGGCACGACCTTGATACAGGTCAATCAAAGCTGAGGAGATCCGTGCTCCAGTGCGTCTGATGGAAACCATCAACCGGTTCCTGACGCTGTGCGGCGAGGGGCTGCAGGTTACCGCGGCGACCCCGGCGGCACTGCCTGCGGTGCTGCTGTTGGCCGGGTTCGCCGGCAGCCTCGTTCATTGCGCCGGCATGTGCGGGCCTTTCGTACTTGGCCAAGTGATGTCCGACGCCGAACGTCCTGGGGGCCGCCCCTACAGCGAATGGCATCGCCTCGCTGGTGCCGCGCTCGCACCCTATCATCTCGGCCGTTTCACGACTTACACAGCGCTGGGTGCGCTGGCGGGTGGGATCACTGCAGTCTTCGCATCGACGGAGTTATTCGGCGGCCTGTCGGCAATCCTGCTGGTCAGCGCCGCCGGCCTGTTGGCCGCCCAGGCCTTCGCCATGACCTTCGGCGGCACTTCGCCAGCAACGTCGCTGGTGACGCGGGTTGCCGGCCCGCTCTCGGCGTCGCGGACAGCCGTCGCGCGTTACGGATTGGGAGTCGTTCTGGGCTTCCTGCCCTGTGGTCTGCTCTATGCCGCGCTCGCCGCGGCGGCCGGCACAGGATCGATGACGGAGGGCGCCATCGCCATGTCGGGATTTGCTTTGGGCACCGTGCCGGCCCTCGTCGCCGTCGGCTGGGGCGGGTTGATCATGCGGCGGCGACTACGTACCGCCGCGAAATGGGTGAGCACACCGCTTCTCGTGGGCAACGCGCTGATCATGCTTTTTTTGGCAAGCCAACGACTTTAAAGACTCGCCTCGCCACGGCCTCAGTAAGTCGCCCGCGCTTCCAAAGCCGGGGCGATACTCATCACGAGCATGAGGGCCACGACCAGCCAAAGGCCGATGCCTCCAATATCGTGGATGAGTTCCTCGCTGCTCACCCTTCTTGATCGTCTGATCATGGTTCTCTCCCAGGTTGATCCGTTTTACGCGAGATCGAAGGTCACGACGTCGCGATAGGCATGCCAGGTGGCATGTGCGACCAGGGGCAGCGTGACGATCAGACCAAGCAGTCCCAGGACCATGCCGAACACGGTCAAGAACACAATCAACGAGGCCCACAGCAGCATCGGACGAAGATTGAGGCGCACCGCCGCGACGGAGGTTGCGACCGCCTCGAACATGTTCGAATTCCGCCGATCCAGAAGGTAGGGAATGGAGAAGGCGCCGATTGCAAAAGCAATTGCCGCCAGCATCGCACCGACCCCTATGCCCACCGCCAGGAACGGCAGGCTCTTCGAGGAAGTCCAGACAAGGTCCATGAATCGATCCCATGAAGGAACGGTTCGCCACTCGAAGATGGCGAACAGAAGCTGTGCCGCCCGCATCCAGGCAAGATGGAAGAGAAGCAGAAGCGCCCCCATCAGGGCGATCTGTTCGGGATTGCGCCGCCACGCCAGCAGAGTGGTTTCACCGTCGACGATATGGCGTGCTTCCAGACGGCGGCTGATCTCGTAGAGCCCAACGGCAATAAAGGGGCCGATGAAAAAGAAGCCGGCGCTGAGCGGCAGGACGAGATAGGGCAGGTCGAGCCACAGCATCAGGAGGACCGCCAGCCAGCCGGCCAGGACCGGCAACAGGCCATATGCGAGGCTGGGACCGGGCGCGGCAACGATGTCGCGCCAACCGGCAGCAAGCCATACCCACGGCCGATCCACGGGAACCCGCCGGATCTTCGGCCGGGGCGCCGGGAACACCGCAATGGATTCACTCATGGCACCTTCTCTCCCCTTCTCCGGGCGAATTGACGCTGGAAAGACCACTCGGGCTTTGATGCAGGTCAAAGAAGGTTCGTTCTTCCCTGCCTAAGGTCGAGCCGCGCTAGGAGTGCGGGGAGATCGAATGTCCACCAGTGCCGCCCTATCAGCCGGTCCGAGGCCGGCGCCACGCTATGTCGACGACGTGATCCGTGCGGCAATGATTCTGACGATGTTCTGGGGCATCGCCGCTTTCCTCGTCGGTGTGGTCATTGCAGCCCAGCTCGTATGGCCGCAATTGAGCTTCGACAGCGAGTATCTGACTTTCGGCCGTCTGCGACCGCTCCACACGTCGGCGGCAATCTTCGCCTTTGGCGGCACCGCGCTGATCGGCACGGCTTTTCACGTCGTGCAGCGCACCTGCCGCGCGAGCCTGTTCGGGGGCGCTCCGCTCGGCTGGTTCGTTCTGCTGGGCTACCAGTTCTTCATCGTGATTGCGGCGACTGGCTACCTGCTCGGCATTACGCAGAGCAAGGAATACGCCGAACCGGAATGGTATGCCGACCATTGGCTGACCATCGTGTGGGTGGCCTATCTGATCGCCTATCTCGGCACGGTGCTGAAGCGCGAAGAACCGCACATCTACGTGGCGAACTGGTTCTACCTGGCTTTCATCATCACCATCGCCATGCTGCACATCGTCAACAACCTGTCGATGCCCGTCTCCATCACCGGCACGAAGAGCTACGGCGCCTGGTCGGGCGTGCAGGACGCGATGATCCAGTGGTGGTACGGCCACAACGCGGTGGGCTTTTTCCTGACCGCCGCCTTCCTCGGCATGATGTACTACTACATCCCCAAAGCAGCGAACCGGCCGGTCTACTCGTACCGGCTGTCGATCGTTCACTTCTGGTCCCTGGTGTTCATGTACATCTGGGCCGGCCCACATCATCTGCACTACACGTCCCTGCCCGATTGGGCGCAGACGCTCGGCATGGTGTTCTCGGTCATGCTGTGGATGCCGAGTTGGGGCGGCATGATCAACGGCCTGATGACGCTGTCCGGCGCCTGGGACAAGCTCCGCACCGATCCCGGCTTGCGCTTCTCCGTCACCGCCGTCGGCTTCTACGGCATGGCGACCTTCGAAGGCCCGGTTATGTCGATCAAGGCCGTCAACTCGCTCAGTCACTACACCGACTGGACGATTGGTCACGTCCATTCAGGCGCACTCGGCTGGGTCGCTTTCATCGTATTCGGGACGATGTACTATCTCGTGCCGAAGATGTGGAACCGTCCCGCGATGTGGTCGACGCGGCTGATCGGCTGGCATTACTGGATCGCCACCATCGGCATCGTTCTCTACATCACCGCCATGTGGGTGAGCGGCATCATGCAGGGCCTGATGTGGCGGGCCTATGACGAGCTCGGCTTCCTCCAATACTCGTTCGTCGAGACCGTGGCCGCCATGAAGCCCTTCTATGCGATCCGTCTGCTGGGTGGCCTGTTCTTCCTGAGCGGCGGCCTGATCATGGCCTACAACATGTGGCGCACGATCCGCGGCGAGCCGGAATCGGTGCCTGCGCGCTCCCAGCCCGCACTCGCGGCCTAGGAGGCGCGCCATGAAGTTCAGCCATAAGAAGATCGAGACCAACGTCATCCTGATGGTGGTGTTGACGCTGATCACCGTGTCGATCGGCGGCCTGGTCCAGATCGTTCCTCTCTTTACGATCGAAAGCACGATCGAGCGCGTCGAAGGCATGCGGCCCTACACGCCGCTCGAGGTGATGGGGCGCAACATCTACATCCGCGAGGGATGCTATCTCTGCCACAGCCAGCAGATCCGCCCGTTCAAGGACGAAGTAGAGCGCTACGGCCATTACAGCCTCGCGGCCGAGAGCATGTACGACAAGCCCTTCCAATGGGGCTCCAAGCGCACGGGTCCCGACCTGGCGCGCGTCGGCGGTCGCTACTCGAACGACTGGCACGTGGCTCACATGATCTCGCCGCGCGCCGTCGTGCCGGAGAGCGTGATGCCGGCCTATCCATTCCTGGCCACCCGCAGGCTCGCGTTCGAAGACATCGCCCAGCATCTCAAGGCACTGCGTGCTGTCGGCACTCCCTACACCGACGAGATGATCGCCAACGCCCGGGCTGATCTCAAGGCGCAGGTCGACCCCGATGTCGATCCGACCGCCCTTGAGAAGCGCTACCCGCGCGCCGTCGTCGGCAAGTTCAACGGTGAGACGGCCGAGATCACCGAGCTCGACGCCCTGGTGGCTTACCTACAGATGCTGGGCACGCTGGTCCGCTTCGGCGACCTGCCGCCCGAGCGGCTGCGGCAATAGGGAGGCGGCCTATGAACCTCGAAGCCGTCAACGAGATCCTCACCTCGATCTGGACCGTGTGGGCCATCCTGATCTTTGCCGTCATCGTCTTCTGGGCGTGGCGTCCCAAGAACCGCAAGCGCTTCGAGAAAGATGCGCGCATTCCATTGGACGACAAGGATTAGGGTCATGCCGACGAAGATCGAGAAGGATACTGTGTCGGGCCAGGACACGACCGGTCACGAATGGGATGGCGTGAAGGAGCTCAACACGCCGCTCCCGACCTGGTGGGTCTACACCTTCTACGCCACCATCGTGTTCGCCGTCGTCTATTGCGCCCTTTATCCGTCCTGGCCGTGGCTCACCGGTCACACGCAGGGCTTACTGGGATATTCGAGTCGCGCTGAACTGTCGGTGGAGCTGCAAGCCCAGACCAGGGCGAGGGCAAAGTTCGTCGACAAGATTCGCGCGACATCCCTCGCCAATATCCGCAAGGACCCGGAACTGTTCAATTTCGCCCTGGCCGGCGGCCGCTCGGCTTTCCAGACCAATTGCCTTCAGTGTCATGGCGCGGGCGGCGCCGGCAGCACCGGTTTTCCCAACCTAGTCGACGACGACTGGATCTGGGGCGGCAATATCGAGCAGATCTACGCGACGATCGAGTACGGGATCCGCAATACCGACGACAAGTCGCGGCAATCCCTGATGCCGCGCTTTGGCGTCGACGGGCTGCTGACAGGCACGCAGGTTGCAGCCGTGACCGACTATGTCTTGAGCCTGTCGGGACGCGCAAAAGCCACGCCAGAGGGCGCCAAGGTCTGGCAGGAGCAGTGCGTCGCCTGTCACAAGGCGGATGGCACCGGCAACCAGGAGCTTGGCGCACCCAACCTCGCCGACAGCATCTGGCTCTATGGCGGTGATCGCGACTCGATCTATCGGACCATCTTCTATGCCCGCAATGGCAGCATGCCCGCGTGGGGCACGCGTCTCGACGATGCAACGATGAAGATGCTGGCGATCTACGTTCATTCGCTCGGTGGCGGACGCTAGGCGCCCGGCGAGAATGACATGGATGCGAGGCTCCGGGACGAAGACGCGGTTTCGTTGCGCGCCCGCAAGGCGGAGCTGCCGCTCTACCTCACGCGCATCAAAGTCTATCCGCGCGCCATCAAGGGACTGTGGCGGCGCGTCAAATGGGCGGTGCTTGTCCTTCTGCTCGGCCTCTACTACGTCGTGCCGTGGCTGCGCTGGGATCGCGGTCCAGACGCTCCCAACCAGGCCATCCTGATTGATCTCGACGGTCGCCGCGGGTGGTTCTTCGATGTCGTCATCTGGCCGCAGGAAATCTACTTTGTCACCGGATTTCTGATCCTCGGCGCCTTTGGCCTGTTCTTCGCTACTGCACTGTTCGGACGGGTATGGTGCGGCTTCGCCTGCCCGCAGACCGTCTGGACCGATCTCTTCATGTTGGTCGAGCGCCTGATCGAAGGTGACCGCAACGACCGCATGCGGCTCGACCGCCAGCCGATGTCGATAAACAAGGCCATCCGCAAGAGCTTGAAGCACGCGGCCTGGCTCGCGATCGCCGCGGCCACGGGTGGCGCCTGGGTCTTCTACTATGTCGATGCGCCCAGCACGCTGGTGAAGATCTTTCGCGGCGACGCCTCACTCGAGATCTACGTCTTCATCGGCCTTCTGACCGCCACGACCTACACACTCGCAGGCTGGGCGCGCGAACAGGTCTGCACCTACATGTGCCCGTGGCCCCGCTTCCAGGCTGCGATGCTCGACGAGCAGAGCGTCATCGTCACCTATCAGAAGTGGCGCGGCGAGCTGCGTGGCAAGCACAAGGCCGGGGCGAGCTGGCACGGCCGCGGTGATTGCATCGACTGCAACCTCTGCGTGGCCGTTTGCCCCACAGGAATCGACATCCGCGATGGCCAGCAGATCGAATGCATCGGCTGCGGCCTGTGCATCGATGCCTGCAACCAGACCATGGGCAAGGTCGATCGCCCACCCAACCTGATTCTTTGGGACACGCTTGCGAATCAGCAGGCCAAGGAAAGCGGCGCCGGCGGCGCCGCTTGGCAGCCGGTCCGGCCGCGCACGCTTCTGTATGCAGCACTCCTGCTTGTCGTCGGCGCGGTGATGTTGGGCGCCTTCTGGCTGCGAACCGACACCGAACTCGCGGTGCAGCGCGACCGCAGCCCAAATTTCGTACGGCTGTCGAACGGCGACGTTCGCAATTCCTACGCCGTGAAGATTCTGAACAAGAGCCGTGACGAGCAGCATCTCCAGCTTGCTGTCGACGGCCTGCCGGGAGCCACCCTGGGATTTGTCGGGACCGACATCCAGGGCGGCGCCGCCGGAACGCGATTGACCGTGCATCCCGACAGCGTTGGCACGTTCCGCATCTTCCTCACCGTACCTGCCGGCACCGCGCCCTCGGGGTCAAAGCCGATCGAATTCACCGCCGCTGACGTGACCGGCCGGAAACGGGCGGCGCATGACGCCGTATTCGTCGGCCCGGCACGATAGGAGACGCTCGATGACCGCCGCCCTCACCTCCCGCAGCCGCTACATTCCCTGGCTCTTCGTCGCCGGTTTCGCAGTCGTCGTTGCGGTGAACGCGACCATGATCTCGTTCGCAGTCGGCTCCTTTTCGGGGCTGTACACGCCCAAGCCGCGCGAACGCGGATTGCACTACAACGACGTCGTCGCCGAGCAAAAGTCCCGCGATGCACTGGGTTGGCGCATCGATTCCACCTGGCGGGTCGAATCGAGTCGCCTGGAAGTCACGTTATTCGATGCGGCAGGACAGCCTCTCGGCGGCGCCCGCGTCTTCGCGGAGCTCGTGCGGCCGGTCGAGAAAAGAAAGCCGGTCGGCGTGACGCTGGCCACGGTCGGAGACGGAAAATTTGCGGGCTATATCGACCTGCCCATGCGCGGCAACTGGGACCTCGACGTCGTCGTCGAGCGTGACGGGGATCGTTATGCCCAGACCCGGCGCATGTTCCTGAAATGACCGAAGCGACCCTCTTCGCCACGGCAGATGCCGCCGCCGCGGCGCGAACGTGTGCGCATTGCGGCGACGACCTCCGAGGCACAGGAGAGGCCCTGTTCTGCTGTGCCGGGTGTGCCAGCGCCCACGCCATCATTGGCGCTGCCGGTCTCGGCTCCTTCTATCGACGTCTCGAGGACGCACGGGCCCATCGCCCCGCGCCGCTCGACATCGATTTTACCGGGTATGCCCGGGCTTCAGGTACAGATGAGGCCGCCCTCGACCTGCTGGTCGATGGACTCGATTGTGCCGCCTGCGTCTGGCTGATCGAGAGCCTGCTCGCGCTCAACCCAGCCGTCCTGCGGGCGCGGATCAGTCTCTCGACGCGGCGCCTCTCCCTGCGCTGGCGTGGCCCGCCAGCTCACGCCAACGGCCATGCCGGCCTGGTTACGGCCCTGGGGTTCCGCCTGGCGCCATACGAGGCGATGGCCGCCGCGGTCGAAGACGATCGCGCCACCCGCGACCTGCTGCACAGCCTCGCTGTGGCGGGCTTCGCCGCCGCCAACGTCATGCTGCTGTCGGTGGCCGTCTGGTCGGGCGAGGACGGCTCGATGGGCGATGCCACGCGCGCCCTGTTTCATTGGCTGTCGGCTGCCATCGCCCTGCCGGCCGTAGCCTATGCAGGACGGCCGTTCTTTCGCTCCGCCTATAGCGCTCTGAAGGCCGGGCGGACGAACATGGATGTGCCGATCTCGATCGGCGTCACGCTCGCCTGCGTCATCAGCCTGCACGAAGCCTGGGCCGGCCAGCAGCACACCTTTTTCGATTCGGCGATCACGCTGGTTTTCTTCCTGCTGATCGGCCGCTATCTGGATCGCCGCGCCCGCGGTCGCGCCCGGCAGTCGGTGCAGGCCCTGCTGGCAATGGCCAGCCGCAGCGCCACCGTACTCGCCACCGACGGCACGACCGCTTCGCGGCGAGTCGACACGCTGCAGCCGGGCGACGTCCTGCTGGTGGCGGCGGGCGAGCGCCTGGGGGCCGATGGTGTCGTGAGCGAGGGCGCCTCGGCGCTCGACGCTGCATTGGTGAGCGGCGAGAGCGTGCCGCTTGACGTGGCACCCGGCGTCCGCGTTTTTGCCGGCATGGTCAATCTCGGCGCACCGATCCGTGTCCGGGTCACCGCCGCAGGTGAGCACACCTTGCTGTCGGAAATCGTGCGTCTGGTCGAGGCGGCCGAACGCGGGCGTTCGCGCTTCATCGCTATCGCCGACCGTGTCGCGCGCGCCTATGCGCCGGTCGTGCATCTCACCGCGCTGTTCACGTTCCTCGGCTGGATGCTGCTGGGCGGACTGCCCTGGGACCGGTCGCTGGTGATCGCCACCGCGGTCCTGATCATCACCTGCCCCTGTGCGCTGGCGCTCGCTGTTCCGGTGGTCCAAGTCGTCGCCAGCACGCGCCTGCTGCGCAGTGGTGTCCTGCTGCTCTCGCCGACGGCCCTCGAACGCTTCGCCGGGGTCGATCACGTGGTGCTCGACAAGACCGGCACCCTGACGCTCGGACGGCTTGAGCTGATCGAGGGCGGAGAGGACGTGGAGGCGCTGCAGCTCGCGGCTGGCATGGCCGCCAACTCGCGCCATCCGCTTGCCCAGGCTCTGGTGCGTGCGGCACCCGACGCGGTGCCACTGGAGGGTGTCGTGGAGCATGCGGGACAGGGCCTGCTGGCTGGCGATGTCCGGCTTGGCTCGGCGCGCTTTTGCGACGTCTCGGAAGCAGGTGACGATGGTCGCTCCGAACTCTGGCTGGCGCGCCCCGGCCACGAGCCGGTGCGCTTCGCCTTTGCCGACCGCCTGCGCCCCGATGCGGCCAGGGCGATCTCAGCCCTTGGGCACGACAATCTTTCCGTCGAACTGCTGTCGGGCGATCGCCCGGCCGCCGTTGCACGGGCCGCCGCCGAGGTGGGGATCTCGCTGTGGCGTGCCGAGGTCACTCCGGCGGGGAAGGCCCAGCGGCTGGCCGAGCTCGCCGCCCAGGGCAAGCGGGTGCTGATGATCGGCGATGGCCTGAATGACGCGCCCGCCTTGGCCGCCGCCCATGCCTCGATCTCGCCCGCGACCGCGGCCGAGGCGACGCAGAATGCTGCCGACGCGGTATTCCAGGGCGACCGGCTGCTTCCCGCCGTCGAGACGCTGCGGGTTGCGCGTCGCGCCGACCGCCTGGTGCGCCAGAACCTGGCGCTCGCGCTGCTCTACAATCTCAGCGCTGTGCCGCTCGCCATCGTCGGCGAGGTGACGCCGCTGATCGCGGCCGTTGCGATGTCCTCGTCTTCGCTGCTGGTGATTGGCAACGCGCTCCGCCTCGGGACCCGGCCGCTCATCCGCGACGAAGTCACCCGGGACGTGTCCTGATGGACAGCCTGATGATTCTCATTCCGGTCGCGCTGCTGCTCGGCCTGATTGCCTTGGCGGCGTTCCTGTGGGCGCTGCGCAATGGCCAGTACGACGACCCCGATGGGGCCGCCGGCCGCATTCTGTTCGACGATGACGATTGAGGAGAGCGACATGTCACATTGGGTCATGGGAATACTGGCCGCGCTGTTCGGCCTCGTCGGCCTGTTACTGGCAGGAGCTGCTCGCGACTTCGGCATTCTGGCTTTCGGCCTTTCACTGTCGCTGTTTGCGGTGCTGTTCTGCTGGTGGATGATCAAGACCGCCTACGATGAGGCGGAACGCGAGTCTACTGAAGGCTAGCGAGGGGGGCGGCGCCAATCAGCCGCCGCATCTCCTTCAGCAGGCGGCTGCGGCTATGGTCGTCCGGCTCATTGAGCAGCGCTGCGCGCAGGTCGAGTAGGGTCTGGGCGTAGTCATTGTGCCAGTCGCGTCGGGCGCTGGCGCTCTTCGCAGGCAAACGCGGCGACGCCTCGCCGACGGTCGATGGCGTCGCGATCCAGCGCCCGTCACGATGCTCTAAATCGAAGCGCTGGTCCAACGTCGGGACGACGACGCGATCGCGCGGAAGCCCCGCTTTCGAAATCGCTTCGGCGAGGCCTTCCATCGAGCCGGGCTCGCCGTGCACCAACAGTGCCGTGCCGAGTCTGCGGAACATGGGCCGCGCCCAAGCTACAAGTTCGTCGCGGTCAGCGTGCCCCGAGTAGGCGTCGAGGCTGCGGATCCGTGCCTTGACCCTGACCTCGTCGCCATGGATGCGGACTTGCGCCGCTCCGTCCCGGATCAAGGCGCCTAACGTGCCGGGCGCCTGGTAGCCGACAAACAGGACCGTCGAGTCAGATCGCCAGAGATGGTCCTTCAGGTGATGCTTTACCCGCCCGGCATCGCACATGCCCGAACCCGCCAGGACTACCGCGCCGCCATGAATTCGATCGATGGCTTTGCTCTGCTCGATCGTCTCGGTCAGCCTGAAATCACCGGTCGAGAAAGCGTGGCCATCCTCCGACGCGGCCAGTGCCGCGCGGTGACGGAGGAACACTTCGGTGGTCCGTCCCGCCAAGGGTGAATCGAGGAACACCGGCACCGAGGCCAGCTCGCCGTCGCGCTTCAGGGCTGCGATATCGTCGAGAATCTCCTGTGTCCGTTCTACGGCGAACACCGGGACGATGATGTTGCCGCCCCTCTTGAGTCCATCGGCGAGTTCACGCCCCAGCCGGTCTCGCCGTTCGGCTTCGGTAAGTCGGTCCCTCGTCCGACCGCCGTACGTCGACTCGATCAATGCGATATCCGCCGGTCCCGGCGCCGCGGGATCGTGCTGTAACGCCTTTTCGAGCGGACCGAGGTCGCCCGAAAAGGTCAGTCGAATCGGTGAGGGTTCGGCATCGACTTCCAGTTCGATGAAGGCACTCCCGAGGATGTGCCCGGCGTTGCGCATCCGGGCGCGCACACCGGGGATCGGCTCGAACCAGGTGTCGTAGGCATGGGGATGGATGAGGTCCAGCGCGGCCTCGGCATCGGCCTTGGTATAGATTGCCATGACTTCCGGCTCGGCGCGGCGCGCGTTGCGCCGGTTCAGGCGAGCGACATCGTTCTCCTGGATGGTGCCGGCATCGGGAAGTAGCCAGTGCAGCAAGTCTCGAGTTGCCGGCGTCGCCCAGGCGCGGCCGCGGAAGCCAGCAAGCGCCAATTTGGGAAAGAGGCCCGTGTGGTCGATATGGGCGTGCGTCAGAAGCACCGTCGCGATGCGGCTGGCATCGAAGGGAAACGGGCCATAATTGAGGGTGCGCAACGACTTCGAGCCCTGGAACATCCCGCAGTCGATCAGGAGTTCGCCGCGTGGCGTGACCAGGCGATGGCATGATCCGGTCACCGTCCCGGCCGCGCCATGGATGTGAAGGGAGACAGTCATGGCATGCCCTCGATAGCGAAGCTGTCGCCGTCGGTGGCGAACCTGGTGGAGAAGCGGAAGTCCGCTTCAAAGACGGCGTGGATGCGGTAGAGAGGCTCGCCCTTCTCCACGGGATCGCCGATTTTTTTGAAGAGATCGACACCCGCACCCTTGTCCATGGGCGCCCCCGCGAGCCGCGCGATACGGGCAAGCCGATGGCAATCGATTGCCGCCACGACTCCGTCTCGCGGCGCTACGACATCCTGTTTCAGGCTGCCCAGTGCCGCCGATTCGGGCGGCGGCCCTTGGGCCGCCATCAGGTGCCGCATCTTGGCCAGCGCCGCCCCGCTCTCCAGCAGTTCGCGGGCGCGCGCAATGCCACGGCCGCCGCGTAGGGCGGGATCGAATTCCAGCACATGACCCGCCAGGAGGATTGCTCGCTCTTTGAGGTCGCGCGGGGCATCGTCGTGGTTCTCAAGTACTTGCAGAACGTCGCGTGCTTCCAGCCAGGGGCCGATCCCGCGCCCAACCGGCTGACTTCCATCGGTCCTCACGACAATAGTATTCAGACCAACCTCGTCGGCGACGTATTCGAAGAGCTTGCGCAGACGAACGAACGACTCGCGATCACGCAGTTTTGCGGTCGGGCCGACCGGCAGATCAAGCACAAGGTGTGTCGAGCCGGCCGCCAGCTTCTTCGACAGGATCGAGGCCACCATCTGCTCCGGCGTATCGATCGACAGTGGACGCTCGACGGAAATCAGAACGTCGTCCGCAGGTGAGAGATTGGCATGCCCACCCCAGACCAGGCAGCCGTTCTGAGCAGCGACGATCTCGCGCATTTCCTCAGGCCCCACATCAACACGCGCCAGCACTTCCATTGTGTCGGCAGTGCCGGCCGGCGAGGTGATGGCGCGCGACGACGTCTTGGGCATCTTGAGTCCGTGTGCCGCCACGATGGGCACCACGATCATCGAGGTGCGGTTGCCGGGAATTCCCCCGATGCAGTGCTTGTCGACGATCCGGTCGCCGTTCCAGGTGAGCCGGCCACCGACCGAGGCCATGGCCCGCGTCATCGACAGCACTTCGGGGGCGGTCGTGAATCGGGCGCCCGCGATTAAGAAGGCAGCGATCTCCATTTTCGAATAACGATGCGCCGCGAGATCCCGGGCAATCGCCTGGTAAGCCTCGGGCGACAGCACCGCGCCATCGATTTTGGCGCGAATATGATCGAGGCTGGCGGGCGGTGACGCCTGGGCAATCTCGACTGGCGTCCCATCCGGCAAGCCGAGCTGCCGGTAGGCGAGGAGGGACAGTCCGAGTTCGTCGGCTGCCATGAGGGATTCGTCATCGACGATGTTGAGCGTGGCGATGATGCGCCGGCCGCCACCCGAGATCTCGATGCGGGCGAGAGCCACGAACTCCTGGGCGCGATAAAGCGGGCAGCGCCGGGCGAGGAAGGCCACTGTCTCATGACAGGTATCAATGCCCAGCTGCTTTAGACGGAGCATGGAGGTCAGCGACGATGGATCTGAATAGTGAGCATGGCGATCAGGGAAACCATAAGGTAGCTGTGGCCGATAGTCAGAGATGAATAGGCCGACAGGGTGAAAATGGCGAGGCTATTCCTGTACGACTGGTGGCCGATACACCTTCGCGCCCGGATCTTCGACAAGCTCGCCCGGATGCCGGTGAACATCCAGGCCTTGCCCCCTAATGCGCCATGAAGACCGGCACCGTCATAGCGCCAAGCACGGTCAGGCTGGCGCCGCCCAGGACAAGCTCGCGCATCCGTGAATGTCCGTAGACCCCCATAACGATCAGGTCGACGCCATTGGCGGCGGCTCGCGAAAGTATGACTGGCCCTGCATCGACGTCAGGCGCCGCATGTCGCTCGACGGTAAACTTGACGCCATGCCACTTCAGCCAAGCCGCCATGTCGGCGTTGGCGTGCTTCTGCCCCGGTGCTTGTTCGCTGTGATTAACGACCAAGACCACAACCTTATCTGCACCCTGGAGGAGAGGCAGGGCGTCCGACGCCGCACGCGCCGCTTCGCGGCTGGCATTCCAACACAGCATCACAACCTTGCCCAGTGGCTTTGCAGCGCCACTCCGGGGAACGACCAGGATGGGCCGGCCAATCGTAAGAGCGACCGCCTCTGGCAAGCTTGAGCGTATCGCCGGCGGCTCGGATTCGCCTTGTCCCAGGATGACGAGGTCGACGTACCGCGCCTGCGCGGCAAGTTCTGCCTCGACATCGCCATCGACGGTACGCCATTGCGTGGAGACAGGCTTGCCCTTGATTGATTTGGCAAAGGCTGCTGAAGCCGCCGCCTCATCGGCCTTTACCGCCGTGTCGTAGGCTCGAAGCAGTTCGTCCATCGGCAGCCTGTTTGGAGCGCCAAAGCCGACCGGCGGCTCGAACGGGCGGCGCACATGAAAGCCGACAAGATGCGCGCCGAAGCGCTCCGCCAGCCCGACGGCCACGTCCAGCCGATGCGAAACCGTCTCGCTCGCATCGCAGTGCACCAGGATGATCTTGTAGCTCATGTCTAACTTTCTCCGATTGCGATTGTCGGGCCGGCGTCGCTCGCCGACACGGGTTTGCGCCGACGTTGGCGAGCGAATATCGGCATGCTTAAGCGGTCTTGATGTCGATCTGCTTGACCTGCGGCGGGGGTGCCGCCGTCTTGGGAATCCCAATCGTCAGCACGCCCTTGGCAAAATCCGCAGAAATCGCGTCACGGTCGGCATTGAGCGGCAGGGTGAAGACTCGTGTGAAGCTGCCATAGGTGCGTTCCGAGTAATGGGTTTTCTCGTCGCTTCGCTCGACCTTCTTTTCGCCCGAGATGGTCAGTACATCGTTGCCGACCTGAACTTTGACATCCTTTTCATCGAGGCCCGGCAGCTCCACGGTGACGGTGTAGCTCTTGCCGTCCTCCTTCACTTCGACTTTCGGCTCCTGCTCGAAGGCCCGCAGCGCGCGCTCGCCGCCGACGTTGAAATCGGACCAGTTGAAGGGCAAGCTACGCGCCATGCGATTGAAGAACTGGTCGACATCACTAATGAACGGCATCTGAGTCCGGGGTGTCAGAGATTTGGACTCTGTATCAGAAATCGAAAACCCTCCTTAGTGAACCGGGGATCGGCTCGCATCGCTTTTACGATCCGAACGCCACCTTGCCTTTGACCTGCATCAACACTCTCCTGTTGCTCATTCCGGCAGCATTTGATCTGCATCACGGCTGGCGCACGAAAAAAGGACAATGTGGTCGCCATACTTGAGGAGAGCACATGACCCTTCAGCGCATTCGACTGGAATTGGCCCGGACGCCACAGTTCCCGAACGGCAGCTCGCGGCACGGTTACGAATTCACGGCTCCACTGGATGCCAGGGGGCAACTCGATCCCGCGGGTTGGTCCAGGGACAAGGCGGCCTGCACTGTCCGCCGGTTCTGGGAAAAGGCCGATGACGAGGCGGGCACGCTGATCCATCGCCGCGACGGCAAATGGGCCTTTTCCTACAGGCCGGGAGACGAAGACGACGAACCGATCTTCCGGTTCGATACGCACAGGTTCGTTGTCGGCGATTATGTAAGCGTGACGGAGCACGACGGTGTCGAGCGGCCCTTCAAGGTTGTCGACATCCATCCCGCGGCGGCTGCGCGACAGTCCTAGCAGGTCGGATCGGTCCGGCGCCGGCCCCGGGGTGAGACTCAGGGTGAGGTCCCGCCGACACCGCAATCATGCGAGATTCTCCCACCCGCCTCAGGGTCGACAGGCAACACACAAGGGATTCAGACGCGCATCCATTCCTGGCGGAGGGCATCGTCGGTCGCGTATTCCTCACGACGGGATCCATCCGTTGCACGCAGCAGCCAAGTCGGCGCACTGCCCGCGTCGTTGCGACGGCCTATCACCTCATAAATCGCCCGTGAGGCATCAGTGCGCTTGATGTATCGCCAGCCAAGCATCGCCGCGATTCCTTCTGCGGCCACAGTTGAAACGGCGCTTCATCGGTTCCTACTTGCGCGCTTTGACCTGAACGCCCTGGTGGCGGAGCCAGCTGCGGTACCGGAAACTGGCGGCGCCCAGCGAAAGAGCGAGGCCACCAAACGCCATGCAGACCAGAAGCAGGTAGTAGAATTCGTTCTTCGACATCGGACGCTCCGTTTGAGACGAAACAAGGGTGGCCAAATGGCAATCCCGCTGCCTTGACACAGGTCAATTCCATCAAAATTCCTGGAACCGATCCGCTCTGCGCGCGGCATTTGAACGAGGGACGTCCAACTCCCAGGTGGTCAAAGGAGAGAACTGGCATGTGACCTTGGGGCGATCTGGAGATCAGGCCGACAAAGCACTGGTTTCACTGCTAAGAATCCCAAAAACTTGATTGTTTGACGCATCCATCTCTACAGCATCTGCAATAGATCGTTGTTCGAGGACGTCTTGCGAAACCACGAAGGAGGCTACGGTGGCGGAGGCGGGACAGTGATCTTGCCGCGCCGCAGGATACTCTCCAACTCCTGAATGCCTGCTTCGTATCGGCCGTTCTGGCAGTCCATCATCGCCAGTTCGACCCGCACCTTCTGGCCGGTGTGGATGAGGGTCAGGACGGGCTCGTAGCGCACCCAGAGCATCTGGAGTTTCTGGCACCGCGCCATAAGCTCGGGCGAGGCAGGCGGCGCCAAGGTGCAGGCGACCGCAGCGACGGCTAGCGCGGTCGTGGCCGCGAGCCGTGACGCCAGACGAATAACCCAAGACATCCCCTGCTCCCTTGCGGTCTCAGCCCAGCATTCCGTGAGCGCCGAGCACGCCGGCAGCTGCGACCGCCGTGCCGATCAACAACAGGAACGCGTGCGCCCGCTGGACCTGCCGGAAGGTGCCCGCAGGATCGGCCGTCGCGCGGCGATGGAACCAGCCGCGCAGCAGCAGCGGCTCAAAAACGAACAGGATTGCCATGAACAGCAGCCAGACGAGCGCCATCGCCGCCAGCCACCACCCCGCCGACTCGAGGAAGCGGCTCCAGGCATCGAGACGCCAGGCCATGTAGATGCCGCTGAGGCCAGCCACCGGCACGGAGATCTTCACCTGAGCGGAGAAGCGATGCTCGATCGCCTCGAAAAGTGCGAGGCGGCGCGACGGCTCCTCGAAAGCAGCGATGGCCGGCAGGATCACTGCGGTGACGAAGGCGACACCGCCGATCCAGTGGATCACCGCCAGGACATGGACCGCCCGGGCTAGGGTGAGGTCATCCATCTCATGTCGTCCCGTGACGCCTAGGTGCGCCGCATCGCGCTCGCACTCGACGTGCCGCGGGCGCCCGGCGCCGCCGGCAGGCCATGCGTCTCGAGCCAGTCCGCAATAGCCGAGGGTTCGGCCGGCAGCTCGACGGCGAGCGGGCCGGCAAAAGCGCGCCAGCGATCGAGATTGCGGGCCGGAACGCCGACCAGAACGGGAATGCCGAGGCCGACCGCTTCGGCGATCGCGCCGCGCAGGCCGCCACCGTCGGCTTCGATCTTGCCGAACTTGTTGACCACCAGGAGACGCGGCTCCTCGCTGTAGAGACTGAAGGCGACTGATTCGGCCAGGTCGGTCAGGAGGCTGACGTCGAGCCGGCAGCCGCGCGCCTCGCTGCCGCGATGCTCGGCAATGGCCGTGACCTCGCCACTCGAGAGATCCTGCAGGAGCATGTCGCAGGGGTGCCGGCCCGGCAGGTCGGTGGACTCGAGCTGCAGCGCACCCGCCAGCGCAACGCCACGTTCGCGCAATGGCTCGATGGCCTGGGCGATCGCGCGATCGGGATAGATGCCGTCGGCATAGACCAGCGCGGCGATGAGGACTTCGGACATCGTTCAACTCCCCTTGCAGCTGCATTGGCCGCCGCAGCCCTCGTCCGGGCTTTCGGCGTCGTGGCGCAGCGACCATTCGAGCATGTGTTTCAGGCAGGCCGTGCCGGCATCGTCGGAACGTTCGAGCGCCGTCATGAGGGCGAGCCAGTCCTCGTCCGAAGCGAGCTGCGCGAAGCGGCGCGAGGCCCCGGCGGCGTATTCGCCGACGCCTTCCCCGAACGGCCGCCCGGCCGCCTCGACCTGGACCATCAGGTTGAGGTCTTCAAGGGCAACCAGCGTTTCGGCGGCGAAAGCTTCGTCGCCCAGACGTTCGAGCACCTGACCAAGCACCATGGCCGCCTCCTACTGCACGAGTGGGCCGTGGGCGGCGCCGAGATCGACACCGGCGACCTGGGCCCGTCCGGCCAGGATCGACACGTATTGCTGCTGGGCGCGGCGGCGGACGGCCTCGTCGAGATACTCGGCGATGCGGTCGCGGACGAGATCGAACGGCAGAACCTCGCCGTCGACGCGGCGGTCGAGCCGCACGACGTGCAGGCCGTAGCGCGTCTCGACAGGCTCGGGATGCACGAGCCCGGAAACCATCTCGCGCAAGGCGGTCTCGAACTCGGGGACGGTCTGGCCGGTGCTGACCTGGCCGAGATTACCGCCCTGCTTCGACGAAGGGCAGGCCGAGTGCGCAGCGGCTGCTGCGACGAAGCCGGCCGGGTCCCGCACCAGCTCGGCGATCAGCGCCGTTGCCGCCTCACGGGCTTTGTCGCGGCCGTCCGGATCATCCGGCGCGGCGACAAACAGAATGTGCGCGGCTTCGAACAGGTCGGGCGAGCGGAAGCGACGGTTGTTGGCGTAGTAGTAGCGTCGGCACGCGTCTTCGTCGGCGCTCGGCACGACGACTTCGCGCTCGATCAGGGCGCGCAGCCGCGCTTCCTGCGGAGTCTCGCGACGGCCCTCGCCGTCGTCGAGCGGCTCGGCCACGATCGAGAGTCGCTCGACTTCCTGCGACAGCAGCTCGCGGATCGCCAGCGCCCGCGCCGCCAGACCCCATGCCTGGTCGGGATCGGAGGCCTGGTGATGCTGCGTCTCGCGCGAGATTTCCGCGCTCGGAATGACCACTCCGTTGACGCTGACCGGCTCGGGCCGGATGAAGCGACGGCGGGTGGGGCGCGATGCGGCGGCGGGCTGAGAGGTGCTCATGGCCCTCACTCCGCCGGCTGACGAGAGGCCGGCTGACCGGACGCCGACAGGGGCCGGCGCCGGCGCACGACCTGATAGCCGCGACGGCCGAGGTACCAGACCGGTGCCGACCAGATGTGCACCAGGCGGCTGAACGGGAAGACCAGGAACAGGGTCATACCCAGCACGAGGTGCGTCAGGTAGGGCCAGGCGAGGCCTTGCAACGTCCCGGCGTCGACCGGGTGCAGGATCACGATGCCCTGCGCCCAGTGCGACAGGATCAGCATCACCGACCCATCCGAATGCGCGAAGGAGAACGGCAGCGTAGCGAGGCCGAGGCAGAGCTGGAGCCACAGGATCGCCAGGATCGCGATGTCCATCACCGAGCTGTTGGCGCGGATGCGGACATCGAACAGGCGACGGTGCAGCAGCATCGTGAGACCGACGAAGCAGACGACACCCGCGATGCCACCCGCGGCGACGGCGATCAGCTGCTTCTGCTCGACGGTGATGACGAGCGTGTAGAGCCAGGTTGGCGTCAGCAGACCGACTGTATGCCCCAGCAGCAGGAACAGGATGCCGACATGAAACAGGTTGGAGCCCCAGCGGAGCTGGCGCTTGCGCAGGATCTGGCTGGAGCTGGCGCGCCAGGTGTATTGCTCGCGGTCGAAACGGATCAGGCTGCCGAGCAGGAATATCGTCAGGCAGATGTAGGGATACCAGACGAATAGAAGATGGAAGATGTAGTCCCTCATGACCGGACTCCCGGGCTGGACGGCGAGGTGGCGTGGCGCCCGGCCGATCTTCCGTGCGCGAGTGGCGGGGCGACACCCTCGGCCGGTCGCATGGCGGCGCGCAGCCGGGTCGAAAGTCCCTCGACACCGCAGGCGCCTTTGGCGTCGGCGGAGCCGGGGCCGAAGGTCACTTCCTCCTCTTCCCACGCCGCATCCAGCGCCTCGAGATCGTCGGGTTCGGGATCGGGTTCGGCACGCAGGACCGCCAGCGCCTTCTCATCGAGCTTGGCCTTCGAGATCGCCAGCAGTGTCGACATCACGGCGGCGTAGGGCGAACTCCGCTTCACCAGACGCTCCTTGAGGGCCGCGATCACGTTGGCCGGCTGGCCGATCAGCTCGATCGCCGCCTGGGGCGGGCGCGTGGAAGCATATTCCAGGAACAGCGGCAGGAAGTCGGGCAGCTCGGTCGCGGTCGGCGTGTAACCGCTCTCCTCGTAGAGCTTCAACAGGTCGACCATGGCCTGGCCGCGGTCGCGGCTCTCGCCATGGACATGCTCGAAAAGATGCAGCGACAGCGCCCGCGTGCGGTCGAACAGCAGGCCGTAGCATTCCTGCAGGTCGTAGAGGTCGCCACCCGCCAGGTCATCGATCAATCGATGAAGCGCCGCGCGTTCCGCAGGTGGCACGACGGCGTCACTGTCGATCGCTTGGCGAATCTCGCCTGCCGCCGCGATCAGGTCAGCGCTCGGATACGAAAGAAGTGCGGCCAGCGCCCTGAGCGTCTTCATCACACGACCTCCATCGGATTCCTGGCGCGCAGCTTGCCGCCGGAGAACAGATTGCCGCCGTCGTCGCCGGACGAGCAGCCGTTGCCGAAGCTGAAACCGCAGGCGCCGCGAAGCTGATAGGCGTCCTCGGCGACCTCACGATGGGCCGTCGGGATCACGAAGCGGTCCTCGTAGTTGGCGATCGCCATGATCTGGTACATGTCCTCGATCTGCTGCGGGCTCAGCCCGACCCGGGCCGCGACCGCACCATCGATCACGCCATCGACCGTCTTGGCGCGCATGTAGGCGCGCATGGCGAGCATGCGCTCCAGGCCGCGCGCCACCGGCCCTTCGTCCCCCGCTGTCAGCAGGTTGGCGAGATAGCGCAGCGGAATGCGCAGCGAGCGGACGTCGGGCATGCCGCCGTCAATACCCATCTTGCCGGCCTCGGCCGCCGCCTGGATCGGCGACAGCGGCGGCACGTACCAGAC
>Ga0163147_10001269_pt1 | contig 38870 bp, 25 predicted proteins | sample OliLakLV19MP6G1_FD_148597 | JGI IMG/M metagenome (GOLD analysis project Ga0163147, IMG submission 148597) | Freshwater microbial mat bacterial communities from Lake Vanda, McMurdo Dry Valleys, Antarctica- Oligotrophic Lake LV.19.MP6.G1 | ecosystem: Environmental > Aquatic > Freshwater > Lake >...
CTGATATCAAGGATCTGAAACTGAGCTTCCGTGGCGCAGAGAATGGTGCTGAGTTCGCGCTATACCAGAACGAACCAAACCCATTCAAGGGCAACACGCTGATCGGTTATGATCTTCCGGCAGCAGGTAGTGTAACACTGACTGTATTTGATGTAACCGGAAAGGTTGTGTTTGTCAAGGATCAAGAATCTGTGAAGGGATACAATACAGTATCTGTGAGCAGCAAAGACATTCCAGCCGTAGGTGTTCTGTACTACAGATTAGATGCAAATGAGTACTCAGCGACTAAGAAGATGATCATCATCGAGTAATCGTTGAACATAGAATGTGGCTTATAGCAATATAAGCCGTTCATGAGATGGCCTCTCTCCGGTTCGCTGGAGGGAGGCTTTTTTATTAATTTGCCCTTAAATCCAACTTTGAAGCTCATTACATCGCCTAAAGGGGACTTAACTTGGAATCAGAATAGTATCAGATCGAATAATCTTAATAAGCTCATTATGGCTGAATCCTATATTTTATCACTTGATCAGGGAACCACCAGCAGCAGGAGTATATTATTTAATCAGCGGGGAGATATACTCAGCGTAGCGCAAAAGGAATTTGCACAGATATATCCATTTCCTGGCTGGGTGGAACATGATGCGGAGGAAATCTGGAGCAGCCAAATCAGTACATTAGGGGAGGTGCTTGCCAAAGCAGATATATCTATAAAGCAGATAGCGGCTATTGGTATAACCAATCAGCGGGAGACTACTGTAGTATGGGACAGGCTAAGCGGGAAGCCCTTGTATAATGCCATTGTATGGCAAGACAGGAGGACTGCAGAGGAATGCGATAGTCTTGTCAAGGCAGGATACGCCTCACGTATACAACAAAAGACCGGACTGATCATAGATGCTTATTTTTCGGCAACCAAACTCAAATGGATACTTGACCAGGTGCCTGATGCCAGAGAAAAAGCTGAAAGAGGTGAGCTTGCATTTGGCACTATAGATTCCTGGCTGGTCTGGAAACTTACCGGAGGCACCGTTCATGTCACAGATGTTTCCAATGCATCCCGAACCATGTTATTTAACATTCATTCCGGTGAGTGGGATGACGAATTGCTTTCCCTTTTTTCAATACCGCCTGGCATACTGCCTATCGTTAAATCAAGCAGTGAAATCTATGGACAAACTGGCAATATTATTTCTGGTTCAAATATTCCAATAGCCGGGATAGCAGGAGACCAGCAGGCGGCATTATTTGGACAGATGTGTATCCGACCGGGGATGGTGAAGAACACGTATGGTACAGGATGCTTTATGCTGATGCAAACAGGTGAAAAGGCCTTTACGTCGAAGAACAATTTACTAACCACTATTGCATGGAGGATAGGAAGCAAAACCGTATATGCGCTTGAAGGAAGTGTGTTTATAGCCGGTGCTGCGGTGCAATGGCTTAGGGATGGGCTCAATTTCATTCATTCCTCAGGAGAGATAGAAAGTATCGTAGGAGACATGGAGGATAGTGATGGTGTTTATGTGGTCCCCGCATTTGCCGGCCTGGGGGCACCTCACTGGAACCCGCATGCAAGGGGCAGTATTTTTGGACTTACACGAGGTAGTACAAGAGCTCACATTGCAAAGGCCATACTGGATAGTATTGCATATCAAACATATGACGTACTCAGATCTATGGAAGCTGATACCGGAATCAGTATTGCTGAATTGCGGGTAGATGGAGGGGCTACAGTTAATGACCGACTGATGCAGTTTCAAAGCGATATCCTCAGTACAAAAGTGATACGGCCGAGGATCACCGAAACGACGGCTTTGGGCGCCGCATATCTTGCGGGCCTGGCGGTAGGATACTGGCCGGATGTTGAATCTATTCAGCAGCAGTGGCAGGTGGATCGGGAATTTAGACCATCGATGGAAAAGGATCTCAGGCTGCGAAATATTGAAGGATGGAAACGAGCCGTTAAAGCTTCTATCGCATGGGCTGAAAATAGATAACCAAAACTGAATAAGGACGCGAGGCAAATATAAAATCCCATGAAACGAAAAGAGATGACTGACCAGCTGGCGGTAATAGACCAATGGGATATCTGTGTGATCGGAGGTGGAGCTACGGGGCTAGGCGTAGCAGTTGATGCGGCATCCCGCGGATTGCGTACCGTTTTATTTGAACGCTTTGATTTTGCAAAAGGAACCTCCTCCCGCAGCACAAAACTGGTTCATGGCGGTGTGCGGTATCTGCAACAGGGAAATATCCGGTTAGTGATGGATGCTCTCAGTGAGCGGGGATTGATGATGAAGAATGCCCCGCACCTTGTCAAAAACCAATCCTTTGTCATTCCTAATTATGAATGGTGGGAATCGCCATTCTATGGTTTTGGATTAAAAGCGTATGACTGGATGGCCGGGAACCTGGGGTTGGGTTCAACAGAATTCTTATCTCTTGAGGAAACACTTGCAGCTGCTCCAACGCTTGACCCGAATGGATTGCGCGGAGGTATTCGTTATCATGACGGTCAGTTTGATGATTCGCGAATGGCTATTCACCTTGCTATGACAGCTGCTGATCATGGAGCTGTGGTTTTAAATTATTTTACCGTAGAGGAATTTATAAAAGAAAGCGAGGACATCTCCGGTGTGATGGTCACGGATTCGTTGACCGGGAGTCAATACAGAATCAAGGCTAAAGTTGTAATCAATGCGACTGGAGTTTTTTCGGATTCGATCTTGAAAATGGATGTTCCTGACGCAGCATCTGTCATTAGCCCAAGCCAGGGAATCCATTTGGTATTGGATAAGGAATTTCTGCCTGAGGATACAGCTATCATGATTCCCAGGACGGATGATGGCCGGGTTTTGTTTGCTGTACCCTGGCACCATAAAATCATTATCGGCACTACGGATACACCCGTGGAGCAGGCTGAAATTGAGCCCAAAGCCCGAGAAGAAGAAATAGATTTTGTCTTGCAGCACATCAGAGATTACCTGACAAAGGAACCGACGTATGAAGACATCCGGAGTGTATTTTGTGGCTTGCGGCCTTTGATGAAAGGAACGGGCAAAACGGCAGCATTATCGAGGGATCACCAGATCACCGTCTCTGCATCCGGATTGATTTCGATCACCGGAGGAAAATGGACAACCTACCGACGAATGGCAGAAGATACAATCAATGTTGCCATACAACGAGCCAATTTATCAATGACACCATCGTTGACCGCCACACTTCCAATTCATGGCTATCTGGAAGAAACGGATTTCAATAGCGCATTGTATTATTACGGTACTGACCAGGAACACATCCTGGCGCTGGTAAAACAACAACCATCCCTTGGTGATCAGATCCACGACCATTTTCCATATATAAAAGCAGAGATACATTGGGCAGTGAAAGAAGAGATGTGCATGACGATAGAAGATTTTCTGGCCCGCAGAAGCCGGATGTTATTTCTTGATGCCAGGGCATCAGTTGAAGCGGCCCCAGTAGTTGCTCAGGTGATGTCAGCCTTGTTGCGAAAGGACGAATCATGGGTCAGCCAACAGATCGAAGCGTATTCTTTTCTGGCAAAGAACTATCTTCCATCTGACAAATCAGTTAATGAATAATCGGGAATATATGGCGGAACATTTTATCGGTGAATTTTTTGGCACCATGTTTTTACTCATTCTGGGATGTGGTGTAGTCGCCAATGTATTGCTGCATCAATCAAAGGGTCAGCATGGGGGATGGATAGTGATCACCTTTGGCTGGGCAATGGGGGTATTCGTTGGTGTATATACAGCGGTAAATCTGGGAGGAAGTGGCCACCTGAATCCTGCGATCACACTTGCGCTTGCCTTTTTCAAGGATTTTAATAAAGCCCTGATATTACCATATATCCTTGCTCAGATGTCAGGAGCGATAGTGGGGAGCGGTCTCGTATGGCTGATGTACAAACAACATTTTGATATTACGGAAGATAAGAATCTGGTCAGGGCCGTGTTTTGTAATTCGCCGGCTATCCGTAACACCTGGTACAACCTTTTTACGGAGATCATAGCCACCTTTGTCCTTGGATTTGGTGCCTTGGCAATGTCCAAACCTACTGATGCACTTGGGACTTTGAATGCATTACCAGTTGCTTTGCTTGTTTTGGGAATCGGTTTATCATTAGGTGGTCCTACCGGATATGCGATCAATCCTGCCAGGGATCTGGGGCCGAGGATTGCTCATTTTTTATTGCCGATCAAAACAAAAGGACATAGTGACTGGAGTTATTCATGGATTCCAGTAGCCGGTCCGATCATTGGTGCATCGATGGCTGTACTTATTTATAATATGCTTTAATATGAAAATCATACTTATTGTTGTTGCGTTAATTATTCCTATTGCTGGATTCTCGCAGACGCCTGAAGAGAAGTTAGTGCAAATGGGGATAACACTTCCGCCGGCACCTAATCCGGCAGCTAATTATGTCAATGCTGTACGGACAGGCAATCTTCTTTTTCTCGCAGGGAAAGGGCCTAATACAGTTGATGGAAAATACATCACCGGAAAGGTCGGTATTGATCTCACGGTCGAACAAGGATATGAAGCAGCGAAGAGTGTAGCGATTAATCAGATTGCAGTCCTGAAACATGAACTCGGCGACCTTGGTAAAGTCAAGCGTATCGTCAAAGTTTTGGGCATGGTTAATTCAGGGCCTGACTTTATAGATCATCCAAAAGTGATGAATGGGTATTCGGATATGATGGTTGCCGTGTTTGGCGACAAGGGCAAACATGCCAGATCTTCTGTAGGCATGTATTCATTACCTTTTAATATTGCTGTGGAAGTGGAGATGATTGTGGAGGTGGAGGATTAAATGCTTTGCTAAAGCAAAATTTTGGCATGGGCAGAACACGTCTAGCAAGGACATACGAAATTGAAAACGATCTAAAAGTATATCCAATACCCGCAACGGATTTTATTCATGTCGAATGGCCTTCTGACATTGATGATGCGACGACCTTGACAGTCTTGGATACACGAGGGCAGAAGATCTATCAGGTCTTACTTACTAAAACCGAACAGGATGGACATAAAATGCAACTCCATGTGCGGGATTTTGCAGGAGGCGTTTATCTTTTCATTCTTCAAACCAATCAATCCTTTCTTACAGGTAAAATGGTGAAATTGTAGGTTAGGTCTCATCAGGAAGAAAGGATGGGAGGATAGCAGAGGGAATGGAGCATAGGGCAACAGGGTGTATAAAATAAATAGGTTATATTTAGAAAACTTTAAAAACCAAATAATATTCCAGCGCATGAAACACAGGACCTTTTTCCAATCCATTTTGTTTTCTCCTCTTTTTCTCTTACCATCATTTCTTTTTGCCTTTACCTCCGGCGGACCGGATACCTGCACGATCAATGATGATTGTATAAATGCAATCTTCATACCTGAAGTCTATAGTGATGAGGGTTTTGTTTTTATTGACGGATGTAACCTTTATGCTTCTCCTGATTCTATTTTCGAAGAATGTCAAATGGGAGACTATCCAACGGTTTGGTATAGGATGACAACTGACGAAGTGGCTATCGTCATGAATATAGAAGTGTATAGTTTGGACTTTGAATCACCGATTATTTCCATGTTTAAATCCAATGGTGGCTGTTCATCACTAGAGCCCATATATCTCACAGAAGATAACATGACTTGTGTCATAGGAACTGATGGCATGGCAAAGGTTGTGGGATTGCCGGTAGAGAGTAGCACTGATTATTTTATTGCTGTGAGTTCACTCTTAAGTATTGGTGGAAATTTTTGGTTGGGTATTAATACACAATCGATTGGGTTTACTTGTGTGACTGACAGAAATGTGGAGATTGTAGCCAGATCGAATGGCGGTCCACTGGAAGGGCCATTTGATCCAAATGAAACAGTTAGTTTTTGCCTTAACGTCAATTCATTTTCTGGATCAGGTAATGGATGCCAGTGGTTTCAAGGTATCGTTCCTGTATTTGGAAACGGATGGGATCCCACTTCTTTTGATCCACTAGGGCAGCCGTTGAATGCGAGGATCAATGCGGATACGGTAGGAGAGATAGGTAACGGACTTTATGGTGCTTCCACTTGGGATTGGTTTAATACGGTAGACTATCATCACGATCATCCTCATGTAACAGTAGCCGATCTCGATGGTAACGGGACGCTAGATATATGCAATACCTATTATGAAAGCGATTGTCCAGATGGAGGGGTTACAGGCGGGTGTTGCGGACCATGTTGGAATACACCTGGAGATCTTTTGCCACCTGGTTGGTTTGCTTATGGTATCAATGGGTCATGTCCGGATCTTGGTCCTCCTGTAGGAGTCGATTGGGGAGATGGTAACACTTGTGGAGATGGTATGGGCCCCTGGAAATTTTGCTTTGACCTGACCACCAGGGATGTACCTGATTGTATGACGGATAGTACCAGAAGGGACCTAAGTATTGGTTTTGTCACTTTTGCAGATGGTGAGACAGGGTCATGGGCAGGATCTAGCTCAGTATGTGGTAAAGATGCTCCACTCAAGTTAAGTCTACAAGCTAAATGTGGACGAGTCAGCATCCGTGACACTGAGCACATGCCGCCATTATGTTCCGGGGATACTCTTCAATATATTATTGATGAACCAGGGATAAGTAATTGGGAATGGAATATCAGCCCACACTGGGCAGTCCCGTACTTGACTAATAGGGGGGAGAATGGCTTTCCTATTCAAGCTCCATTATTAAACAACAGTGGAGAACCTGTGGATATACAAGCTACTTTGATCGGGCATATGAGTGGTTCCCCCGATAAGGTTGTGAAAAAATTCAGATTCAAACTTGATGATCAGGGAACGTGCGAATCTGTTTCAACAGAGTCGCCTGACGGATCAAAGCCAGATGCAAATAAATTAAGGGTGTTTCCGGTTCCTGCCCATGAAAGCGCTATACTGGAATGGTCATTTGATTTGCAAAAGGATGCGTTGCTTGAAATTTATAACTCTCAAGGCATCTGCCAGGAAGTGATCACTGTATCGACAGCGGATCGGAATCGCAAACGCATAGACATGAGTACATGGCCTCAGGGAATTTATGTTGCGCGTCTGAGTAATGGGAATTTCGGATATGTAACCAGGTTGGCGAAGTATTAATATGGGTTTTGGAAAAGCGCAAATGCCGAAAGCCTGAATACTACCTGCATTTAATTTCATGATGGCGGGATCCTTGTGCTGAGCGGAGCCGAAGTATCCGCTGCGCTACGACACGCTTCTCCCTGTCTCCCTGTCTCACACTTGTGGTATCATTTTTGATCTTTATGGGCGACAGCATGTTGTAAGTCCTATGAATATATTGATCTACGGCCAGGTCTATAAGCCAAATCACCGGGAATGCCTCCTGGAAGTGCTAAAAGCACTGGAAAAGGAGGGTTTTGCCCCATATGCTGATGAGGCCTATTGGGCGCAGACAGAACCGGTGGTCCGTGATCACAAGGGGGTCACTATATTTAAAAACTTTGAAACCAATCCTATAGACGTTGTCATGGCTTTTGGCGGAGATGGAACCGTCCTTGGTGCTATATCGCTGGTCAATGAATATCAGGTGCCCGTGATGGGAATCAACCTGGGCCGGTTGGGATATTTATCCAGCATAGAAGGAAAAGTCGCAGGATTTGCAGTCAGTGAATTGGCAAAAGGTCGGTATCATTATGACGAGAGATCCATGGTTCGACTCGAAACCACTGCTGACATTTTCAAAAATTCGAAAGTGGCGTTGAATGATTTTACATTGCATAAGCGTGATACGTCCAGTATGATTATCATTCATACCTATATCGATGGAGAGTTACTCAATTCATTCTGGGCAGATGGGCTTATCATTGCTACGCCAACCGGTTCAACAGGATATTCATTGAGTTGTGGAGGGCCGATTGTATTCCCCAATTCAGGTAGCCTCGTCATTACACCGGTAGCACCACACAATCTTTCGGTTCGTCCGATTGTCATCCCGGATACAAGCGTTATCTCCTTTGAAATTGAAGGGCGTGCGGATAGTTTTCTTTGTACGCTCGATTCAAGATTTGAGGCGGTGACGGCAGAGGATAAACTTACGGTACGTAAAGCTAAAGTGGTGACCCGCTTTATTCAGTTATATAACTATTCCTTTCTCAGGACACTGCATGATAAGCTGACCTGGGGTAAAGATTCGCGTAACTGATGCCAAAGCTCAAGGTGTCCGTGGAGTGGAAAGGAAAGCTGTTACATGCTGATCTGTCAAACGGATACTGCCTCGCTATTCCGTTGAACCATACGCATCCTCAGCCGAATGCTTTTCACGCGCCATTGTATGAAGCAGCTGCACATCAGGAAGGTGAATGGATAGGCGATACCCGTAAAGGCGCTTCCGTTAATTTTTTCAATCTCAGAATCAACCCACATGGTAATGGCACCCATACAGAGTGTGTAGGGCATATCACCAAAGAACGTTATTCGGTACATGAGACAATAGGAGATGGTTTCTGGATTGCGCAATTGATCTCGGTATATCCTACCATGCGCGTGGATGGGGACAAAGTGATAGATCAACTCGAGTGGGAAGATAGCGTAGAAGCGATTATCATCAGGACATTGCCCAATCACTCCGATAAAATGGTCCGGCATTATGGAAATACCAATCCTGTCTATCTTGACGCAGGTCTTGCAGGCAAAATGGCAAGCGAAAAAATAATGCACCTGTTGCTGGATCCCCCTTCAGTCGATAGAGAAGAAGATGGCGGGGAGCTCAAAGCCCATAGGGCATTCTGGCAGTATCCGGATGCACCCCGACTGGATGCTACGATCACAGAGATGATCTATATTGACAATGTGGTGCCGGATGGCCTATATTTACTACAGATTCAAATACCTGCACTGGACCTCGATGCCAGTCCGAGTAGGCCGTTTATATATCCACTGAGATGAGACCCATGTATGCCAACCAATCTAAAACCTACGAGGCCTTCCTGGCCATTGAGGAGACTGCATTCAAGGAAAAAATACAATTTATAGAGGAGAACTTCTTCATGTTGCGTCAATTGGATACAGGGGAGTATTTTGATATGATGGTGCTCTACGGGGAAGCGTTGTTTGAGGCTGGAGAATATGGGCGACAAGCAAAACTTGCGGATCATATCGTAGAAATGAGTATTGCGCGAAACATCATGCGACACCGGGACCAGGATGTGTATTTTGAAACGCTATTTAAAAAGGCAGCATCCCTTCACAACCTTGACAAGATTGACCAGGCCGTGCACATCCTCAAGGAATTAGTCAAGATCAATCCGGATCATGAGAGTACGAAATTGTTCCTGATCAATTGTATCATCCGGCAGAAGAAACCACTTATACGACCCTACAGAAATGTTAGTTTGGTTTTACTTCTTTCTAGCGCTTTATTGATCGCCTTGGAATTGATCCTGGTGCGTCGCTTATGGCCATCATGGACGATGATCATAGAGATGATCCGTAATGGACTATTTATTAGTGGAGTGATCTTGCTGATTGCAGGTGAGGTGATGGTGCGGTACCGGGCAGTGGAGGATGTGTATAGCTTTTCTCGGGAGACAAAGAAGCGGAAAGAGGGGCAAGAGGTTTGAGTTTCCCATTTAGTGGTTCCAATGGTCAATTGCTGTATTAGTTTTACTTTTGCACCTCATCAAGTGAAATATTGCCTGCAATGAAGTTTAGTACGATACTCCTCACAGGATTGATCCTGTCCCTTACAACCACCACCCTTTCCGCCCAGATCTATCATGTAGAGCCACCCAACTGGTGGGCTGGAATGAAAAGCCAGAATCTCCAGTTGCTCGTAAACGGAAAAGGAGTAGGTGAAACGACGCCCATCTTAACTTTTCCAGGCATTGTCATCCAGAAAGTTAACCAGGCGGATAGCAAGAATTACCTTTTTCTTGATCTCTATGTATCAGCGAATGCAAAGCCTGGCGCATTTTCTATATTCTTCGTCAAAGAAGGAGATACCCTATATACACACAACTATACGCTCCTGGCGCGGAAGCAGGATGCGCCTGTAAAAGGATTTAACGGATCCGATGTTATCTACCTGATAACTCCGGATCGTTTTGCCAATGGTGATTATACTAATGACATCGTTCCACCACTTAAAGAGCAAAAGGTGGACCGTAAGGCCTCTTTTGCCAGGCATGGCGGAGATCTCAGGGGGATGATCAATCAGTTGGATTATATCCAGAAAATGGGCTTTACGGCAATCTGGCCAACCCCTGTGCTTGAGAATGATATGCCTCGTTACTCTTATCATGGATACGCGATTACGAATCATTATAAAGTGGATCCGAGATATGGTACACTTGATGATTACAAAGAGCTAGCCACCAAAGCGAGGCAGAAGGGCATCAAGCTGGTCTTTGATGCCGTCTTGAATCATACGGGTACCGGTCATTGGTGGATGGCAGATCTGCCGTTTAAGGACTGGGTCAACAAGGTCGATTCATTTGAAGTAACTAATCACAGACGTACTGTCAACCAGGATATGTATGCATCACAGTATGACAAGGATCTCTGGACCAATGGTTGGTTTGTTCCCACTATGCCGGATATGAATGGCAGGAATCCGTTTCTGGCTACCTATTTAATCCAGAATACAATCTGGTGGATCGAAACACTTCATCTTGGAGGTTTAAGACAAGATACCTACGGATATTCAGATAAAGAATTTTTGAAAAACTGGAGTTGCCGGGTGATGGAAGAGTATCCGGATTTTAGTATGGTGGGTGAAGAGTGGAGTTATAATCCACTGATTACGTCCTACTGGCAAAAAGGTAAAGTGAACGCTGACGGTTATACAAGCTGCCTTAGCACCGTGATGGATTTTTCGATGCAATCTGCTTTAGTAAAAGCGTTGAATACAAAAGAACCAGCGAAATACAATGATGGATTGAACGAACTGTATGAAGTCCTTGCAAATGATTTTGTTTTTCCGGATCCGAACAACACATTGGTTTTCGGAGACAATCATGATATGGACAGGATTTATACCCAGCTAGGAAAGGATGAAGCACTGACGAAGATGGCCTTAACCTATCTGCTGACGATCAGGGGTATTCCACAGATTTATTACGGTACAGAGGTATTGCTGGATAATACAGATAGCCTCAATAATCACGGAGTGATACGCGCAGATTTCCCGGGCGGATGGAAAGAAGATGCTAAAAATGGATTTACAAGTAAGGGTTTATCGCCAGGGCAGGTAAGCATGCAAGCGTACCTGAAGCAATTCCTTTCCTGGAGGAAAAACAATCCCGTCATTGCCGATGGAAAGACACTTCACTTTGCACCGTTCAACGGTGTCTATGTTTATTTCAGATATACAGATGACAAGACGATCATGGTGGTGATGAATAAGAATGAGACAGAAACCGTGATTGATACCAGGCGCTTTGCTGAAATTCTGGGAAATAAATCGAAAGCGGAAAACGTCATGACCGCTGAAGTCATCACAGGCATATCCTCGTTGAAAGTAAAGGGCAAAACAACAACTGTATTTAGTATTAACTAAATCTTTTTTGCCATCTATCTATGTAGCATGTATTAAGACTTGAAGAGCTCGGTTTATTGGCTCTCTTTACAATAGTCTATTTCCATTTCTATCCGGGTACCTGGGGATTATACCTCAGTCTTTTCTTTGTTCCCGATATTTCCTTTGCCTGTTACCTGATTTCAGCCAAAGCAGGTGCTGTTGCATATAATTTTCTTCATCATAATGGGGTGATGGCTATTGTTGTTGTCGCTGGATTATTTCTGCAAGATGATTTGGTTATCAAGATCGGGTTGATCTTTCTGGCACACAGTTCTTTCGACAGAGTACTTGGATATGGGCTGAAATATCCTGATGATTTCAGTCATACACATTTGGGTTGGATAGGGAAAAGTGCAGGGAAGAATAAGGAACAAGGAACAAGGAGCAAGGAGCAAGGAATAAGGAGCAAGGAATAAGGAGCAAGGAATAAGGAGCAAGGAATAAGGAGCAAGGAATAAGGAGCAAGGAGCAAGGAATAAGGAATAAGGAGCAAGGAATAAGGAGCAAGGAGCAAGGAATAAGGAGCAAGGAATAAGGAATAAGGAGCAAGGAATAAGGAATAAGGAGCAAGGAATAAGGAGCAAGGAGCAAGGAATAAGGAATAAGGAGCAAGGAATAAGGAGCAAGGAATAAGGAATAAGGAGCAAGGAGCAAGGAATAAGGAGCAAGGAGCAAGGAATAAGGAGCAAGGAATAAGGAATAAGGAGCAAGGAATAAGGAAGATCGGCTTCGCTAAGTACAAGGATCCCGCCAAATGCACAGCATTTGCAAGAAACCAGTTGACTGATGACAGTTGACAGATCATTTGATCACAGATATACGGGTAACTCACCCCCTTCCCTCTTGTGGCAGTCGAAGTAATGGAAACAGATTTTTTGGGGAGAGAGGGGAGGTGTGATTAGTCAAGCTGATGGGAATATTGCTGGCGAAAAAAAGGATCACAGATCATCTGACCAGCGTCACATCACCCTGTAGGACGACCTCTTGTCCATCACCAAGCAATAGTCTGGCTACGTAGACAAAGACGCCCGGGTTTAGAGGCTTTCCATCTTTGGTGCCATCCCAGCCATCAAATGAATTGAGGGCGAGTTCGGTTTTGAAATAAACCATATTACCCCAGCGATCGAAAATGGCAAGGTCGTATACGTAGGTATTTTCCAGTTTGCTCGAGATAGCCCAGAAGTCATTAATGCCATCACCGTTTGGTGAGAATACATTGGGTGCATACACCTGGTCTAGCAAATTACTGTCAACAGTAACGATAATGTTTGTCTGGAGGATGTAGACACAGCTATCTGCATCTGTTATCTGAATCAATAACGTCGTGCTTTGATCATGAAATGCCCATGATGTAGGACAGGTTGCACAAGACAAGCTATCAGATGGTGTCCATTGGAAACTTAGGCCTGGCTCCAGAATGTCACCTTCGATGGAGATCAAGACACTGTCCCCTTGATGAAGGGTGTATAGTGTCGGTATGGTAAAGGTCAAGGTCGGTGGAGCTATGATGGAAAAGGTATCCACCCATACACATCCGTTTACATCGGTGATGATGATAGGATAATCCCCTGGATCAAGATCTGTGACTAAGGTATCCCCCATGATATCATTCGACCAGTCAATAATGAAAGGTCCGGCACCTGATATATTAAGCGTTATAGAGCCAAATGTTTCGCAGTTCCAATCGATAACCGATTGCACGATTATTTCTTCGGTCAGGGTGACAGATAGATCGATGATTGTATCACATAGGGTCACAGGGTCACTGTGTACAAAGGTATACTGCCCTGCGTCACTGATCCATTGTCCTTCAGCAAACAACGAATCACCGGGACATAATTGTTCCTGCAAGATCACAAATACACTTCCACAAGAAGCAGTAAGCAGAAAATTGAATAACACCGATCCACACACGGTATCTGTAAAAAAGTCCAGACCATACACCATATCGAATCCCGGTGGTAACATCGTACTGTCTATGAATACGATATAATTTGCTGAAGGATAGATACCACTGACAGCTCCATTGACATCTGTGATATCAGTAAATGGGGATACACTGATCTGACGATCCATGACGATGGTGATACCTTCCAGGACAGTATCAGCAGGAGAAACGATACCGTTGTGATCAACGTCTACCCATACAACTGCATTGATTTCAATACTGTCAGGGGCATTGATCATGACCTGGAATACAGAATCACATCCTGTAGCACTATTCATATGCATGACATATGTTCCTGTATCTGACCAGGTGCTGTCACCGAGAGTAAGCAATTCCCCTGGACATAATTCAAAGAACTGGTCTGGTCCGGAGACGGTACAGTTATTCATGAGCAACAAGGACACAACGACTGAATCATCACAAGTTGTAATCTGCGTATTGACGCTATCGATCACCACTTTCCATTGTGAGGATAGTAATGTAAGATCGATTAATGCAAGATACCCGGCAGCAGGATAGTCCTCAAATGCGAATTGACCACCAGGTACTGTTAGCGTTTCACCCGTATGCAGTCCATCATCAGAAATGATCTGAACAGGAATCCCCGGCAGCAACACATCACCTCCACTGACCATGCCGTCACCATCCTGATCAAACCATGTCTCCACAGTGATGCTACCTACGCCGGGATAAAGGATGACATCCAACGGATCAGAGACTGCTGTACAACCATTGAGGGTTGTGACCTCAATAGTATAGCTACCATCAACAGTGATCACAAAATTGGCAGGCCAGTTATTGCCGCCACTCAGGAAAATATTTCCATCCTGGTAGATCGTGTAGGATGCCACATTGGTTAACGGAGGCAGGCAAACATTCAGTGGATCGCAGGCAATAAAACATCCACCAGGGAGCTGGTCAACGGGAGCGGATGGGTTGATGATAATCGTATTGCTGATAGCCTTGCATCCATTTGGATTGATGGCATTGACCAGATATGCTCCAGCCTGCACGGCAGTGATAGATGTGCCTTCCTGACCATCTGACCACTCGTACATAACACCTGCTTCGGGATTGAGGACTTGTAAAATATTCGGATTAAAGCTGCAACCTGACCCACTCGTCAAATTGATGATGGGTACATTTGGCAGATTGAATATTTCAACCATAATCATTGTGCTGTCCGAGATACAACCACTCATGAGGTCAGTGGTCGTTACGGTATATTCATTCAAACCCGGGTTTGGCAGATTGGCACCTTCATTTGTAAACTGCAGTACCTGAGTAAATTCTCCTGATGTCCAGTGATATGAAACATTGCCGGAAGAAAAAGCTGAAACCTCAAACTCGGTACCGTAGCATATCTGAAGCGAGGATGACCATGGGCCATATGCATCAGGTCCATAGATTTCACGGGCTCTGATGATTACTTCAGGTTTAGGAAATACTTCTATAAAGACAGCCGGAGGAGCATAGGTGCAATTATATTGATCGCGAATCAGCACATTATACTGATTGCTTTCCGTCACCTGGATCTGCGGTGTTGTTTCCTCCGTACTCCATGACCAAGAAAGTCCTCCGGGAGGTGAAGTAAGTGTTGCTGTGTCACCTGCACATAACGGTGTGACAGGAACGACATCAATAAGACCAGCAAGTGTATTCGCTGTGATGTCAATCATAAAGGTGAATCCGCTTCTGCAGGTATGTATATCTGATGCTGCTACAGTCACCCAATAGGCGCCAGGCAGATCAAACGTGTGAAACACTGAATCAGAAACGGCCATGTTTTCAGGCCCGCTGGCAGGATCACCAAAAAGCCATTGAATAGCATATACCTGTCCGGGTAATTGAAAAGCCATGGCTTCATCTTCACAATGGAAAGGATCAAACACAGGAGTGAGTATTGGTCCTGCAGAAATTTCCACCTGATGTTTTTGAGTGGTTGTACAACCGCTGACCATCGTAACCGTCATGGTTACTTCATAAACACCTGCATCTGCATACGTATGGGATGGGTTTTGTGCTGTTGATGTATTGTCAGCTCCACTTAGAGGATCATCGAAATCCCATGCCCATGAGCTGATGGTTTCACCGGGGATGAAGGTAGTGAGGTCTTCGAATATGATTGGAGCTGAAGCACAAATACCATTGAATTTGAAATCAGCTACAGCACGAACTGTATCCGTCAATTGTTCAAAATGACCGCATGTGGATGCGTCGTATGGAAATCCGTTGAGTAGCCCAAACATGACAACGTGATAGTATCCTGGTTTCTGATAGGTATAATCAAGCACATCTGCATTGATATCCGCAATGACGCCCTCACTGTTGCTTCTGATAAACCAACGGATTGATCCAGGGGTGATACCTGCTACAAGCGGTGTGAATTGATGAATATTACATGCTGTCTCAGCAGCTGCAATGGCGAAATCATTGGGTACAACTGCACACCCGCCCGGAAGGCCGGGAAAACCAAAACCGCATGAGGAGGGCGCGCAACAATTAATAAATGAAATTTTCTGTGAAACCGTCTTACAGCCATACTGGTTGGTCACTTCGACGTGATAGGCACCGAACGTAGTGACTGCAAACACAGGTCCTCCCGGACCGATCAATACATCATCCAGAAACCAGAGATACTGATAATCAGTACCGTCAGTATTTGCTACTATCTCTACACCACCGGGAATATTGGTACAATACGTTTCTTCAAATGCACTAGACAGGTGTACGATGGGTGCGGGGTATGCATCGATCTGCACAGATTTTTCATTGATACAACCAAAACCATCAGTGAGCATGACGCCAAAGGAGCCTGGTGATAACAAGACATTATTTGAAACGCTGATGAGGATATTATTTTCATCCACCCATGCATGAGTCATTGCTGGCTGGTCCGTTGATAATGAGACAAGTTCATTCGCACATGCTGCCGTTGGACCAAGGACATTGAAAGTTGGGAGTGCATGGACAAGAATAGTTTTGTCGATGATGGTACCACAAGCATTTAGTCGAAGCGTTGCGTTTCCGGATTGTGTCCAGAACACTTCAACGTTGCTGAGGTCGCTTCTTCGGACCTCACCATGATCGGCGGGAATGATTTCCCATGTATAGTCAGCACCACTGATGTAATCGGTGGTGAATGTATCAATGGCATTTAAACACGCCTCATCCGGCCCAATGATATTCAAGTCGGCAGAGGAGCCCAGGGTAAGCGTTACTGGTTCTGACCCGCAAGTCATGTATTGAATGTCGGTATGATACGCTAGCACCATGTATGGGGGGGTTGGTCCGAAGGCATGCTGAAAGGACTGACCATTATACGTCACCAGTGAACTTCCATCCGTGATAAACCATGTAGTGGCATAATCGCCTGCACTTTCAATGGTGAAACCATACAATTGTCCAGGGCATATTTTTTGTTCACCATGAATACCTAATGGCTTGGCAGGTATCGCTGTAACCTGAATCGCAAGTCTTGCTGTTTCTGTGCAATATCCGGCGGAATTATTTGTAGCCACCCATGTATATTCACCAGGAGGGTAACTAAAGTTGTGCAAGAATGTTGAGGATAATCCAGGAGCGGCGTAAACCACATTGCCATTGGCATCTTCGATATGCCAATTGACATTGGCCGGCGAAAAAACATTGAAACCTGCTTCAGCAAAAACAGAGGCGGATGCATTTTCACATACCCGCACTTCGCCTGTCAATCTGATTTGAGGCGTGATAGCAACATTTAATATATCATGTCCAAAGCATTCCAGGAAACAATTATTATAGTAAACTTCAACAATCGTTGATACAGGGGCATTGACATTATCCCATTGTACTGTTACCCCATTGGTATTCTGCCCACCGAGAATAGTTCCTGACGGCCCGATCTGCCAGTGATATTGCGTACCAGGAAAGTAAGGGGCCGTATAAGTGGAGATTTCTCCTGAGCAGACACTGGCATCACCATCCACTGGTCCATCCGGGGTGATGATCGGTACCCGGAAGATATTGGTAAAAGAGCAATACGTCATGGAGCAACCACTGACTGAAAGTTCAATAATGCCATCAGGGCCTTCGTGCCAGATGATTTCGATAAAATCATCTGTTGTCCCACCTCCATTGACTATGGTTCCATTTGAAGAAACAGACCAGATATATTGTGAGCAGCCTGACGGGGTTACTGTGTAGCGTTGACGAGTTTCGGGACAAACACTATTGACACAATCTAATGTTGGTGCCGGCGCAGGCAGTACTTCGACCACTATTTGTTTTTCATCCCCACAATCACATATACTGTTAGCGGTTAAAGTGACGGTATAGAATCCTTCTGCTAGATACGTATGCGCTGCATCAAATCCATTATCCTGTGTGCCGTCACCAAACTGCCAGGTGTACGATATACCATTAAAGGAGAGGTTTTCAAAATTAATTTCCTGTTTTTTACACACCGTGAGGGTGTCATTAGTGGCTGCAGGTGAGGTGTTGAAATCAGCAACCGGCAAAGGAAGTATATCAAAACAGAGTGAAACAGTACATCCCTGGCTGAAAATGGTTACTAAACCTGATCCACCTGCACCCCATTGAATCACTAATGTTGAAGAATTAGCTTCCAGTGTATAGCTCTCAGCCCCGGTGACCGTGTATTGAAGCGTACCGCCAGGGTAAAATATCGATGTCTCTGAAAAGGCACATACTTTGTAACAACTGCCTGGTGAGTCGGCATGTTCATAACACCCAAGAACCTCCGGGAAAAACTGATTTCCGTATACAGAAATGGTAATGCTATCCCCTAATATTAATCCGTCCACGGTTGTTGAACTGGCAATAAGTATATAGGTACCGGGAATAAGGAACTGGATCTGAGCAGAATACACATCACCGAAAATTAAGGCACCTGGATCAGGCACCAGCGTCCATGTAGTCCTGGTTAGTTGTGCACTTGTTTCGATGCTGTAGATATTAAATTCTGAGGAACAAAGATCTATGTCCGTAGGACCGAAAACCTCATAAAATTGACCGATCGCAGGTCTGGCAAAAGAAGTACAGAGGAATAAAAAGATGAATGATCGAAATTTCATAAGGATATGCGGAGTTTCAACAATAAAGATACAGAAGCAGAGATACAAGCCTGCCTTTTCTTGCTGCCTGCCTACTTCAATAATACCTTTACCCTCCATGATCAGATTTATCTGGGCATAGGTGTTGGTAAGCCGGTCACTGGTTTAATGCACGTTTTCACGTATGCGGCTTGAGTTCAGGTCCATTCAATTTAGTATTTTGCAGATAGAATACTGACTTATGAAACATTTGAAAATTATTTACCTTCTGGTTGCTGCTCCATTTTTGAGTGGGATGATACTTTCCTGTAAAGAGGATACATCATCAGCAAAAGGAGCCCCGTTTCACGTTCTGATCTATACCAAAACCAAGGCGTATCATCATGAGTGTATAGAACTTGGGAGCAAAGCGCTACAATCCTATTTTAGTAAATATGATATACTCACCACGGCTACGGCAGATTCTTCTGTCTTCTCCGCTGAGCGACTTAAAGATTTTGATGCGGTGATGTTTTTCCAAACAACGGGTAATGTGTTGGATAGCACGCAACAACTGGCATTTGAAAATTATATAAAATCCGGAAAAGGATTTATCGGCGTACATGCGGCATCCGATACCGAATATGAATGGCCCTGGTACGGCAAACTTGTCGGAGCTTATTTTGCCAACCATCCGGATATCCAGCAGCATGTTATTGAGAAAGTGGATACCGCTCATATATCTTGTAAGCATCTTCCTATGCGGTGGAAGCGAATGGATGAATGTTATAATTTCAAATCACTGCCATTACATGTGAATGTATTGCTCACCGCAGATGAAAGTACGTATCAGGGTGGGACGCATGGTGATTTCCATCCGATGGCGTGGTATCAGATGTATGATGGTGGCAGATCATTTTACACTGCATTGGGACATACCGTGGAGAGTTACCAGGATACTTTGTTTCTTGAACATGTGCGTCAGGGGGTGATTTGGGCGGCACACAAATGAAAAATGATGGTTCGACTACGCTCACCAACCGAAATGGTTCGACTACGCTCACCAACCGAAATGGTTCGACTGCGCTCACCAACCGAAATGGTTCGACCTGCTGTACTCATCCAAATGCTACACTTCGACTGCCTATCTCTCAGCCATGTTCTCCCGCGCAGTGCGGCGCAGCTCACCAACTATCCGCTCACCAAGCCGCAGGCGGATATGAAAAAATCAAAGTTGAGCTTAAGTTGACTTAAGCTCGCGTGATACGGATCAAAAAAAGCTTTCGCCAGGGAACAATTATCGATGGCAGTTTTTAACTGCTGGAAAATGATTGTGTCGTTTCGACTCCGCTCCACAATAATTATTTCATATATTCCGATCCTTCCTTATAGCGGCCGAAGGCCGCTATAAATAAAGTAAAGTTGAGCTTAAGTTGACTTAAGCTCGCGTGCTACGGATCAAAAGAAATCTTTGCAATTGCAAAATTACCGATGGCCGTTTTCAACGGCATGTAGATATCTAAACCATTTCAACCACCTCATTCGAAATTCTTTCAGATCTTTCTATTTCAAATATGAAACTGAAAAAACTTCTTTTCTTCGCGCTCCTCCTCCTCCTGCTCGCCGCTGCAGGCCTGCTCTGGCTCATCGTGCCGGTGGCCAATGGCTATACGGCAAAATATCTCTGCTCATACACCTATACATCAGGACTGGATCCGAAAAGGGCACTGGAGCGTTATATCAAACCAATGCATTTACTTTTCAGGGGTGTTGTACCAGAAATGGATACTGCCCGAAAAGAAGTGACGGTGCGGTACTTTGGATGGCTGAGGCCGCGTACGGCGGTGTGGAGAGAGGGATGTGGATGTACATTACTGGTCAGTAGTACAGCCGAAGAATTACATACCCGTCATGATAATTCGCATATCGATCACAAAAATTTAAAAGTCGATTCATTAAATATTATATGGCCTAGAGGGAATATGGTGAGTCGTGATAGTATCAAGGGGGATATCAATTGGCATGCGCTTGATGAGCTACTCGACGACGCCATGCAGGAGACCACAGATGATCCTGCTACGCAAAACAATACGCTTGCGCTGGTGGTAGCTTGGAAGGGACGAATCATCGGAGAGCGCTATGCCGAAGGGGTTGAGGTAAATACACCACTCCTCGGTTGGTCTGCCACCAAAAGTATTACAGGTGCGCTGACAGGAGTGATGGTGAAAGAACATGGTCTTGATATACATGCTCCGATCGATATACCGGATTGGGAAGATGATGTCCGTAAAGAGATCAATATTGATCATCTGTTGCGGATGGAGAGTGGTCTTGACTTTGATGAAAACTATACACCACTGGCAAATGCCACGAAGATGTTGTATGCAAGTGCAGACATGGGTGTATTTGCTAGAGCACGTCCGCCTGCTGCAAGGCCGGATATGCGCTGGGTCTATTCAAGTGGTTCGTCCAATCTACTTGCTGATGTTTTATACACACATATTGGCGGCACGTCTAAGGCGCTGCATCATCTTGCCTACGATGAATTTTTCAATCGCCTTGGCATCACTACGGCAGTGTTTGAGCATGATGAATCGGATGCTTTTGTGGGATCGAGTTATCTCAGCATGAGTGCGCGTGACTGGCTGCGTGTCTGCAAGTTGTACATGGATGATGGTGTGTGGAATAGCGCGCGCATCCTGCCGGAAGGTTGGGTGAAATATTCACTCACCCCTACACCTCATGCACCTGATGCATGTTATGGTGCGCACATATGGCTCAATGCAGCTCCTGATCCTGCTGACAGGAAATTGCCGGGTCTGCCGGCAGATACGTATTACTTCAAAGGATTCCAGAGTCAGTGGATCGTGGGTATTCCTTCCAGGGATCTGATGGTAGCACGACTAGGTGTGACGAACAGTCAAGAGGGGTGGAGCCCGGAGGAAGTGATCATGAAGGTACTAGAGGTGCTGGAGCAGAAGTGATACACAAGGAATGATAATCATGATCCACCCATTCAGGTCACAGGTGCCCGCATTGCTAATTTTTGTATTCATCCAAACAAGGCCTTCCACAACAATTTGTCTGGGATGGGGTTATAGTAGTCAAACCTACCTTTTATGAAAAAGCCAAACCCAACGGACGATCACAAGCCGAACCCATCCAAAGATACTGTGGAAGGATATCCGAAATACCCTGCAAAGGACGACATCTATAGTCGTGCGAAAGAGGAAAAGGACATAGATCCGGCTGATCTCTCCAAAATCAAATCTTCAGAGAAAAAATGGGAGATCGATCCGGATGAAGAAATAGAAATCGATGGTGACCTCCCGGGAGATGATCTTGATGTTCCCGGTGCTGAACTCGATGATGATCAGGAAGACATTGGTAATGAAGATGAGGAAAACAATTACTACAGCATCGGAGGGGATAACCATGAAGATCTTGAAGAGGATAATCAAACCTATGATTTGGATGAGGAGGATGAATCGTAAAGGGTGAGTTGTCAATGGTGAGTTGTGAATAAAAATGACCTTTGACCGTGGGTCAAATTATTGATACAAAATGTAGAGGCGCGATTTATCGCGCCTTTATTATGTATAACGCTTCCTTGATTAATCGTGTCGCTGCCTCTTGTTTTTCACCCAAATCCTCATTCCTTATCTCACCAACGTCACATTCCCCTTGATTAGTGATCCGGGCATCAAAAGCCCGAAGGCGTTCGACGCTAAAACAGCAGGAATGAGCGTGCGGCTTTTAAAGGTGTTATGAATATTGTATTTGCGCAAACAAGTGAAACGCAAAAGCATATCAAGTCGCCCCACTCCCCCATCCCCCAAATAAATCCTACTTTAGCCGTGTAAGGTGCAATCACTCCTAAAGCCGCACCAATTAAGCAAATGACCCAAACCCGCAAGCTCGCCGCCATCATGTTTACCGATATCGTCGGGTATACCGCACTGATGGGTTATGACGAACACAAAGCATTCGAGTACCTAAAGAAAAACAGAGAAATTCAAAAACCACTCATCGCGCAATTCGATGGTCGATGGATCAAGGAACTAGGCGACGGCGTGATGGCCAGTTTTAATACCGTATCAGAAGCAGTGCAAGCTGCTATTCAAATTCAAGAAGCATGTAGTGCAGCTAATGACTTTCAACTGCGTATCGGTATTCATCTCGGGGAAGTGGTGTTCGAGAATGAAGATGTATTCGGCGATGGAGTCAATATTGCTTCACGGATTCAATCTATGGCGCAACCCGGAAGTATCTATATTTCAGAGGCAGTGCATCACAATGTTTCCAACAAGCAAGGTATCCAGACCAGGTTCGTGAGCGAAGAAACACTGAAGAATGTAAAGGAACCCCTGAAGATTTATGAGGTCCTCATGACAAACAATCACGTTCCGATGGCTGAACATAAAGCCGTACAAGTTCGACCTAATAGTATTGCCGTGTTACCTTTTGCCAATATGAGTAGCGACCCGGAACAAGAATATTTCAGCGACGGATTGACGGAAGAAATTATTTCAGACTTGTCCGGAGTTAAGACACTGCTTGTGATCTCCAGGAGCTCTGTGATGACATTGAAAGGCACGCAGAAAAAGATGAAGGAAATCGCCGCTGAAGTTAATGTTCGCTATGTACTGGAAGGCAGTGTACGCAAAGCCGGCCACACGATTAAGATTTCAGCTCAACTCATTGATGCCATCAACGATATACAGCTATGGTCAGATAAATACACCGGGACACTGGATGATGTCTTCGATATCCAGGAGAAAGTGTCGAGGTCTATTGTCGAAGCCCTCAAGTTGAAATTAAGTCCGGAAGAAGATCAACAACTGGCAGAGCGACCTATCACAAATGTAGATGCATTCGAGTGTTACCTGAAAGCGAGGCAGGAAGTATTCCGTGGTAGCAGGGAGTCGATGGCGTTTGCGATGAAGCTGATCCAGGACGGCCTCGATATCGTAGGACCAAATGATTTACTGTATGCCATGTTTGGATATATTCATCATTTTTATTTCCGTTATTTCGACAAGAGCAACAGGTCGCATTTGTTGCAGGCGAAAAAGTACGCGTATATGGCGTTCGAATTGAACCCGGATTCCGCACTCGGACATGTCGTCAATGGATGGGTGCTTTGGTCAGAGGGCCATCTGCAAGAATCTTGTAATGCCATGAAGAAAGCATTGCTAGTCGAACCGAATAACCTCGATGCCCTGTTTGGGATCACCGAAACCTATCTCTATGCTGGAAAGAGCAAGGAGACCATGTATGTGGCAGACAAACTAGTTGAGATCGATCCGCTGACGCCAATGAATCAAATCATGAAAGCATCCTTCTATCTGGATACACAACTTGCAGATGGGATGCCTTTTTTTGAGAAGGCTTATTTTATGGATCCAGAGAGCCCGCTTACACAGTGGATGCTGGCCTCTGCCTATTGTTGGGCTGCAAGATATACTGATGCTTATCCTTTGATCGATCAGTTGGAAAGGAATGCGCCGGATTGGGCATTTACGAAGCAAGTACTATTTCTCAAATATGGCCTGCAGGGCGACAAAGTAAAAGCATTGAACTACGCTACGGATGACCTTGAGACTGAAGCCCAAAACGATCATCACTTTGCTTTTCACCTGGCAGAATGTTATGCTGTGATCGGTGAAAATGAGAAAGCACTGGATCTTTTGGAATATTCAATGCAGATTTTTTATCCTTATGTTTTTCTCTCTACTAACCCACTGCTGGCCGATATCCAAGGTGAGGAACGGTTTCAAAAAATGATGGAGGAGGCGAAGGTGAAATCTGCGGCATTTGAGATTTGACTAGAATAGTCTGTTACGCATGCATGTTTGCCTGCCCATTACAATCCATTGTATCCGAGCACTGAGGATAATGAAAGGAGCGGTAAAAAGATCTTGAATTTTTAATTGAAATTCCTATTTTTGATTTCGTAGATATTCGTGTTTTCTTCCATTTTCTGAAAAACGAGATACAGTGTTTAGCGATGAGCCCTGCGGGCCAACTGTTGAGTGTATGGCCCGTACGGGCCAAAAAATAAACTTTCAAAACACTGTGACCACCAGCAATACCAAGTCGTACCCTTTTATAAAGCACTATACCTTGATCTATAGAATTAGGCTGTGCTAATTAAAGTCAATTGCTCATATTGATTTGATGTATCTTGGAGTTGTGCAATCAGCACCATGATTTTAACCCTTAGCTGACATCAGCGAATCTTTAGAGTTTTGCTTTGAAACAGATTACCACTTTATCCACATGTTGATACTACGAATTATTCTCTATATTTTTTCCGTCATTCTGATCATCACAGTGCTGTTGCCGCTTTGGAAAAAGGACATTTGGATTGTCAGGATATTTGATTACCCGCGCCTTCAAAAATTTTCAATGATTGTAGTGCTTTGCTTTTTCTGGTTGTTCTATGTGTATAGGGGAGCTGCGTGGTATGACTACCTTTTGTTTGCCATTTTATTAGGTTGCCTTTTTCACCTCCTGGTGCTCATACTTCCATTCAGTCCTTTCGGTAAAAAGATGATTGGAAAGGCCGCATCAACAGACGACAGCCCCATCTTCAATGTGCTGGTCAGTAATGTATTTCAGGACAATCAACAGTATTACAAAATGTTGCAATTAGTTCAGCACAGAAATCCTGATATTATATTTTTGCTCGAAACCAACAATGATTGGCTGGAAGGAGTGAAAATATTGCGCCAGGATTTCCCCTATGCTATTGAGCTACCACTCGACAATACGTATGGGTTATTGTTTTATAGTAAATGGCCTATCCTTCGTCAACAGATAAACTATCTGATAGACAAGGAAATTCCATCCATTGTGGCCGAAGTAGCCTTTCATCATCATTCGATTAAAATTTTCGGCCTTCATCCCTCACCACCCGTACCTCAGGAGAATACGTATAGCACTGACCGCGATGCCGAAATACTCATGGTGGGGAAAATGACTAAAAAGGAAACAGGACCTTGTCTTGTGATTGGTGACTTGAATGACGTGGCATGGAGTTATACGACAGAACTCTTTCTCAAAATAAGTGGTTTGCTCGATCCGCGAAGAGGCCGCGGCTTGTACAGTACCTTTCACGCCAGGTATCCTTTTCTCCGTTGGCCCCTCGATCATTTTTTTGTGAAAAACATTTTGACCTGATAGGAATGAAAGTGGAAAAGGATGTAGGCTCAGATCATTTTCCCATCAGTATCAGTCTGCTTATTTCAAATAGGCAGATGAGTAGTCCTTTAACAGGGGATGCCGATGATACGAAACTGGCGAATGAAAAAATTCAGGCAGCACTGGAGGATGATCCGAGATAGTGTTTAGCGATGCGCTCTGCGGGCCATCTGTTTAGTGTACGGCCCTTACGGGCCACTGTTTAGAGGGTTTGGTGTGATTAAACTAAACTTTCTAAACGCTGTGCCCACCAGTACTATCTGTCAAACCCTTAAACCATTATACATTTAAACATTTCCCCATTCACCCAGATACGTTGTTAATCAATCCCTAAGCGCTTAATGCTTAACTTATTATGAGTACCTTTGCGCCCAATATGGCTAATCGTTAGCTATTGTTATGCAGATTTTATGATGACGTTTCAAGACATGGGCCTCAAAAAGGAAGTCCTCAGCGCGCTTAGCGAGATGGGATTTGAGCAGCCCACCTCTATTCAGGCCAAGGCGATTCCCCAGATTATAGCATCTAAGCAGGATTTAATTGGAAGGGCTCAGACCGGCACAGGTAAGACCGGAGCCTTTGGTATCCCCATTCTAAACAACCTGGATCTCAAATCAGACCATGTACAAGCATTGATCCTGTGCCCTACGCGTGAACTCTGCCTGCAGATCACCAGGGAGATGCAGAATTTTGCCAAAGACTTGCCAACTGTAAAAGTGATACCAGTATATGGAGGATCCAGTATGGATACCCAGGTATTTGCTTTGAAAAATAAGTGTCAGATCGTCGTCGCGACTCCAGGAAGGGCACTTGACCTGGTCAACCGTAAAAAACTAAAACTCGACCAGTTGCAATGGCTGGTCCTGGATGAAGCAGATGAAATGTTGTCCATGGGTTTCAAAGATGACATGGATGCCATACTTGCCACCACCCCGCCAGAAAAACAAACACTTCTTTTTTCTGCTACCCTGCCGAAAGAAATCATGCGGATCGTCAAGACCTACATGAATGAACCCGTAGAAATCGCCGCAGAAAAAGTACAGACCGGTGCCGATAATGTAACGCACCACTATTATGAGGTGCAGGCAAAAGACCGCTATGTAGCCATCAAACGTATTCTTGATGTACATCCGGATATATATGCCATCGTCTTTTGTCGCACACGCGCTGAAACGAAAGAGATCGCTGAAAAACTTTCTGCGGATGGTTATAACTCTGATGCATTGCATGGGGATCTCAGCCAACAGCAAAGAGAATATACAATGGGGCGTTTCCGTAGCAAAACACTTCAATTGCTGATCGCAACAGATGTAGCCGCACGAGGTCTTGATGTCAATGATCTGACCCACGTCATCAATTATAATCTTCCGGATGATCCGGATGTCTATATCCACCGCAGCGGACGTACTGGACGTGCGCATCGCAAAGGAGTTTCGATTACGATCATACATTCACGTGAGCACAACCGTCTTCGTGAACTGGAGCGTCGCATCGGTAAGCCTTTTGAAAAGAAACTTGTTCCGACAGGAAAAGAGATTTGTGAAAAGCAACTCTATCACTTAGTGGATAAGGTGGAAAATGTTGAGGTTGATGAAAATCAGATCAAAGATTACCTGCCAGTGATTTTTAATAAGCTCGCATGGCTTGACCGGGATGAACTGATTAAACGTTTTATGTCGATTGAGTTTAATCAGTTTCTTTCCTATTACAAAGATTCGAGAGACATCAATCTCGATAGCAAAAATCGCAGTGATGATCGCGGAAGGGGTGACAGAGGTTCAAGGGATGACAGGGGTTCAAGAGGATCAGGAGACAGGAGACAGGAGACAGGAAGCAGGGAACCATGGAAGAAGAAAGAATATGGTCCAAGGGATGACCAGGCACAAGGAAACAGGAGGCAGGAAACAGGAGATAGGGAGCCTTGGAAAAAGAAGGAGTATGGTTCAAGAGATGACAAGGCTCCAAGGGCAGAAAGAAGTCCAAGGAGTGACAGAGATGATAGTACAAAATCAGAAAGACCACGTCGCGATGACAGAGGGTATGGCGACAAACCGGCCCCTGCTAAAAGAGGAGAGGAAAGGCCAAAAGGTAAATTTGCATCACTCGTCATCAATGCAGGCACAGTCAATAAATTCAATCCAAAGACATTACTCACGCTGATCAATCAATATCTTCCGGATCAAGAGGCGCAGATCGGAAAGATTGACATCCAGTTTTCACATACCGTTTTCGATGTTGATGAGAATTATCAGGATCAGGTGATCAATGCCTTCAAAAAAGCTAAGTATAAGGGGACTACGTTAATAGTGGACAAGCTGAAGGGAAAGAAGAAGAGTGAGTAGTCAGTAGTCAACAGTTGACAGTCAACAGTCAGCAGTTTCCAGTCAACGGTTTACAGTCAGTACTTTGCAATGTACTTTTTTGGGGTCTACAATTTGCAATTTGTATTTAGCATCTGTAGGAAGAGAAACTTAATTTGCGTAATACTTTTTTAAAAACACATCTGCGCTATCTGCGATCCCAAATGCTTACTGAAGTAAACGATAAAGCATATTACTTTACAGCATACACATTTGTAAATATCCGCCCCTCTTGATCCATAAAATGATAGAGCTCTTCTATCTGAAGTTTTGTATCCGACCTGCGGTCATAGGTGATCGTCTTCCGGTCCTCGCTTAAATCTCCGAGTGGGCCATTCCACGTATTTTCCATCCCTTCGATATGTAATCGGTAAGCGACAATGCCATTTGGCCAGACAATAATGGTATCAGAAACCCCATCAGCCGTACGCACATATTTTTCTACAGGGTATTTGGCTTTCATTTCCTCCTCTTTGGCCACATGGTCATTGTATTCCTTCATTGACGACATTGATGTGACGCTCATCCATGTATAGAGCGCTATGCATACGACCGGAGAAACCATGCCAAGCATAACAGATTTTCCAAAATGGCCTCCTGCATAGGCTTTCCATGCCAGGATCAGACAGACGAGAAAGATGAGTATCGGAGCAAAGAGCATTAACCGCATACCCCAGGCTTTCGGATCTGTGGTGGACCCCGGCGCATCAAACGACATCGCAAAACCAAGGAGATAAAACATACCAAATCCAACTATCATCAGGATAGTGAGGAGCATGAGCAGGAGGGAGAGTGTTTTCATGGGGGGCTTATGGGCTTATGAGTTGTTGGGTTGATAGGTTGATGGGTTTATAGGTTTATAGGTTGATGAGTTGATAGGTTTATAGGTTGATGAGTTGATTTTTGAAATACCTCCAACATCCCGGGGTTTCGGAAGCGTGAAGTTTCGCAGAAACGAACGACTGAAGAACACAGGGATCGTTTAAAGGCGTAGCCGAAATAAACGAGGGCAAATTTAGATTGATGGGCTTATGAGTTGATGGGCTTATGAGTTGATGAGTTGATGGGTTTATAAGTTGATGGGTTTATAGGTTTATAGGTTGATGAGTTGATGGGTTTATAAGTTGATGGGTTTATAGGTTTATAGGTTGATGAGTTGATTGTTGAAATACCTTTGACATCCCGGGGTTTCGGAAGTAAGAAGTTTCGCAGAAACAAACGACTGAAGAACACAGGGATCGTTTAAAGGCGTAGCCGAAATAAACGAGGGCAAATTTAGATTGATGGGCTTATGAGTTGATGGGCTTATGAGTTGATGAGTTGATGGGTTTATAAGTTGATGGGTTTATAGGTTTATAGGTTGATGAGTTGATGGGTTTATAAGTTGATGGGTTTATAGGTTTATAGGTTGATGAGTTGATTGTTGAAATACCTTTGACATCCCGGGGTTTCGGAAGTAAGAAGTTTCGCAGAAACAAACGACTGAAGAACACAGGGATCGTTTAAAGGCGTAGCCGAAATAAACGAGGGCAAATTTAGATTGATGGGCTGATGAGTTGTAAGTTGTGAGTTGTGAGTTGTGCGTGTGTTGAATTTGATTTGCGAAAATAGTGTAAATTTTTTCCAGAATATATTGGACCAATATAAAATGTCAAATCGCCTTTAACAATCATTTGTAGCAAGACAAAACATGCCTCCCCGGAGTTTGCATGCGGAAGGATGTGGGCAGTGCAACACAGGGGGCGGGGGCAAAAGGCATGGAGCATGCTGAATTTGTTGTGTGAAAGTAACATATAATTTATCTACTCCGTTCTCGTGCTGAGCGCAGCCGAAGCTGGGCGAGCACAAAGAAGTTACGTTGTTATGGACCTATAAATTTTACTCACAACTCACAATTCATGCTTCGGCTCCGGTCCGCACAGCTCAACTCACAAATGATAACTCATTTCGAGCCTACCCACATTGAAAACCAATACATCAAGATTCCAATAGCGGCGCCGATCATTGGCACCAGGAGGACCACCAGGGGAATCCCTGCCACCCATTTTGCCATAGAAATTTTTCCATAGTGTTTCAATGCATAGCTGACGGCCACAATGACTAGGTCGAGGGCTATTTTTTTCATAAACCATCCATTATAGATACTCATATCACTCACCAGATGCTTGCCTTTGAAGTAGGCATATATCGAATAGAGAATGTACACTGCATATCCCGACCAGATGACATAAAGAAATCTCATGACCAGCTATTTTTTTGACGAATATATTTTAAAATCGGGGGCTTGCATGGCCTTCTGAAGCCAATATGCTCAAGGTGCGTTATATTAGCTGCTCATCAAAAGTCACGTATGGACTACAGACTCCCCCTAGACACTTTTTATCATTGGGAAAAATCCAAACCGGATACCATCTATCTGAGCCAGCCCATCGATGGCCAAGCTCACACATGGACCTGGGAACAGGCAGGTGCAGAAGCCCGAAAAATGGCTGCCTATCTCCAATCCCTCGGGCTACCTCCAAAAAGTAATATCGCCCTGATTTCGAAAAACTGCGCTCACTGGATCATCTGTGATCTGGCGATCATGATGGCCGGCCATGTCTCTGTCCCCTTGTATCCCAACCTGACATCGACAAGTATTCAGAAAGTACTTGAGCATAGTGAAGCTCCCGTGCTATTTGTAGGAAAGCTGGACAACTGGGCAGCGATGGAATCAGGCGTGCCGTCAAATGTCAGGTGTATTTCGTTTCCATTTTATCCGCATGAAAAATATACCCAATGGTATGAAGCGATAGGAGATCAACAACCAGTTGAAAATATACAACGCAGAGGTGATGAGCTGATGACCATCATCTATACTTCCGGCACCACAGGAATGCCCAAAGGTGTTATGCATACGTTTGATTCAGCCGCTTTTGCTATTACCGAAGGAGTTGCTTTCTTTAATTTGTCCGAGCATGAAAGATTTTTTTCATACTTGCCACTGGCGCATGTAGGTGAGCGACTGGTGGTTGAATTGGGGAGTTTATATTCCGGTGGTTCGGTATTCTATGCAGAAAGTATTGAGTCTTTTTCTAAAAATATACAGGATGCACAACCAACTGCATTCCTGGGTGTACACCGGATATGGAAAAAATTTCAGGAAGGTATTCTTGCCAAAGTACCTCAGAAGAAACTTGACATATTACTCAGGATTCCTGTTATCTCCGGTATCATCAAAAGGAAAATAAAGAAGGGCCTTGGCTTCACCCATGCACGTGTCATCATCACAGCAGCAACACCCACGCCTCCTGAATTGATACACTGGTATAAGAAAATCGGTATCACAATCGTGGAAGGATATTCCATGACTGAAAATTTTGGGTACTCGCATGCTAACCCGATGCATCGTATCAAGATCGGATCTGTTGGTATAACCTTACCAAACAGCGAAACCAAACTCGGTGAACGAAATGAAGTGCTCGTTCGAAACCGGGCAGCCATGACTGGATATTATAAAGAACCATTGATGACAAAGGAGATGTTCACCGGGGATGGATTTATGCATACAGGAGATGAAGGGTATATAGATACAGAAGGATATCTGACCATCACCGGCCGTACTAAAGATCTCTTCAAGACCAGCAAAGGAAAATACGTGGTCCCTTCACCGATCGAAATGAAAATCTGTTCGAATGTTGCACTGGAGTTTTGCTGTGTAGTAGGTACCGGGCTGGCTCAGCCTATTGCGCTGGTCACGCTTTCTGAAAGCGGAAAACAAATGTCGCCGGATGTTATTAAATCAAATTTGGGAAAAGACATGGCGTTGATCAATGAAACACTGGATGCCCATGAGCAACTGGAAAAGATAGTCGTCATACCGGATACCTGGACTGTTGAAAATGGGATGCTGACACCAACGTTTAAATTGATTCGTGGCCATATTGAAAAGAGGTACAAAGCTCATTTTGAAACCTGGTATGCGGATGTCAATACTATTGTGCTTTCGGCATCATGAAAAAAAGCAAAAAACCATCCAACAGACTTTCCCGATTTTGGAAAGTACTTGGCCCGGGACTGGTGACAGGGGCTAGCGATGATGATCCATCGGGTATAGCAACCTATTCTCAAGCCGGTGCATCCTTTGGGCTCGCTACGTTATGGACCGCCCTGATCACTTTTCCATTGATGGCTTCTCTTCAGGAGATGTGTGCAAGAATTGGCCTTGTCACTTCGCAAGGGCTTACGGGAACGATTAAGAAGCACTATTCGAAACCGCTCCTCTATCTGATGTTGTTGTTTAGTTTTCCAGCCATTGTCATGAATATCGGTGCGGATATCGCGGGAATGGGAGCGGTAGGTAACTTACTAATTCCTACCATTCCATCGATCTATTTCAGTGTAGTATTTACGATACTATTGCTGGTGCTGATGATCCATCTGCCCTATCAGCGAATTGCTAAAATATTGAAGTACTTGTGTGTGGTCTTGTTTGTATACTTTATCGTGCCATTTTTATACAAGCAGGATTTTATGGCGATTCTGAAAGGGACCTTTATCCCGACGATACATTTTGATAAGCATTTTGTTGCTATTCTGGTGGGTATCCTTGGTACAACGATTTCGCCGTATCTTTTTTTCTGGCAGGCTACCATGGAGGCAGAAGAAGCACAACACAAGAAAGGAAAATTGGTGGTCAACCGGCAGATTATCGGAGACATGAGGAAGGATGTAGACATTGGCATGTTGTTTTCCAACCTGGTGATGTTTTTTATTATCCTGACGACCGGAACGGTTTTATTTAATAGCGGTGTACATCAGATTGATACGGTAGAAGAGGCAGCACAGGCTTTAAAACCACTTGCCGGAGAATTCGCCTATCTGCTATTCGCTATTGGAATTATCGGCACCGGATTGTTAGCTATTCCTGTATTGAGTGGTTCCCTTTCTTATATCATCACGGAAACGTTTGGTTGGGAAAAGGGGCTGGACAAGAAATTTCATGAAGCAAAGGCCTTCTATATCATCATAGCCATTTCACTCCTACTTGGATTATCCCTCAATTATATTGGGATATCCCCCATACAGGCTTTGATTTATTCAGCCATTCTGTATGGACTGACTGCACCCGTATTGATTGCTATTATCCTTCATATCTCCAACAATAAGAAGATCATGGGGAAATATACTAATGGCAGGGTTGCTAATTTCCTTGGATTTGCAGCATTGATTTTAATGTCGGTGGCGGCATTGGTATTGATGTACCTGGAGGTATCTGAACTTTAAAGGTGAGTATAATTTAAATTTTAAATGTTAACTACCCAAGGATAGCGCAACTGAACATATTAGAGCAATCAGAAAAAACCCTTTTCTGATCGATTAGATCCTCCATAAAACCTGCACCAAATGAGTCAAGAGCCGTCAGGGTAGAGGATGGTAGCCTAAAAAATCCGGCGGCGGGAATCATATATCTTCCAAAAGGCTTTGCTAATTTTTAATTTGCAAACAAATTCCTTAAAAAACGCTGAAAAATTTGGAAAATCATTTTGAATTATTATTTTAGCATTAAATATGGCAAAAAGATGATTCAGAACGTATGAGATTTTAGTGATTTAGGAGGAGATAGTGTTTTATTGATGTTGAAATTTAGCTCATGCAATGAGCTTTTAATAATTTTAGAAGGGAAATATAATATCAAGATTTTTTAATCACTCCAAAAACCAGGATTTTCTTAATTAAGTTTTAATGCTTTTTTATTATCGCCCTGTTCATATATAGGGTCGATCACTTTATAGATATATGTCATGATAGATAGAATGCTGGCTGAGGCTAAATATACTTCCATGCCTGTAAGTCACGTATCTATTATTGGACTTTAACTTACTACTGTACTAATTATTTGATAATTCATTAAACTGAATGTCTCATGTTTAACTCACCTATTTTAGATGTAACAATTGGTCTTGTATTTGTTTTTTTGCTCTACAGCCTCCTGGTCACGTCCATTAATGAAGCGATTGCCTCCACCTTTGCGTTGCGCGCGAGGATGCTTAAAAATGCCATCACTGAACGAATGCTTTCAGATGTTTCAACCACCGGCAGGTGGACGAGTATCTGGAATGGGTTTGTATCCTTATGGGCTGAAGTAGCAAAAATTATTTTCGGTTCATGGGGTAAAGAGAAAAAAGAAAAGAAGCTTGGGGATAAATTTTACGATCATCCCCTGATCAGAAATTATAGCTCCAGCAGAGTGTATCCAACTCCATCCTATATTCCTAATAGTGATTTTTCAAACGTATTGGTGGATGTATTGAAACAGGAATTTGAAAACCGAAAAAGTGAAATAGTCGCCTACAAATATAAACATCAGACGACAGAAGATACCGAGAATAATATTTTACAATACCTCGAGTATAGCCCGGATATTGTCAAGATAAAAGAAGTGATAGAGTATTACGGCCGGTCTTTTGCAGAACCTCACTTAGCTGTAACGAATCCCATTATTGATAAGGCGGCATGGGAAGTAGTAAGGATGCATTTAAATAGCAGTAATTACGACTTCGATAAGTTTATGGCAAAACTGGAAAATTGGTTTGATAATACGATGGACAGAGTCAGTGGTTGGTATAAACGGCAGACACAATTCATTTTGTTTTTCCTTGGCCTCTTTCTCGCCATCATGTTCAATGTGGATTCCATTGGACTCGCCAACAAACTCTCTACAAATACCGATTTAAGAAAGTTGCTGGTCGAAGAGGCTATTTCATTCCAGAACAGGTACGAAACGAGTACTGATGAAACGCCCAAGGATATTTCTACGGCGCCAACAAATATTGACTCCTTAGAAAGGGAAAAGAGAAAACTTGACTCAACAGGTTTAACAAATTATCAGCAAAAAGTTGATGCCGTTATGAAACTGAAGAGGGAGGAAATCGATAGCATTAATTCCCTTCTTGCACTGGGTTGGGGAAACTATGGTATGAAAAGGGACAGTGCAAAAAAATTGGAAGCCTATTTCAAGAAGTGCGGTTGTGACACATTAACAGATGCAGCCGAAAGGCAAAAGTTACTGGAACAACTGTATCGTGAACGTTGGTTTAAGTATAAAGTGAGCTATGTCATTTGTGAAGCCTTCCAGGGCCGCCGTTTAATAGGTTTTTTATTGACAGCCTTTGCGCTTAGTCTTGGCGCACCATTTTGGTTTGATATGCTCAATAAAGTGATAAAGTTGCGTAGTTCAGGAGTTAAGGAAGGCAGTTCATCCAGGGAAGGTTCAACTGTAGTAAATACCGGAAAGAATGCTCCTGTCATCATTAATAATCAACTTAGGGAGGAAGCCCAGGGATAGCTATGACACGACTGGAAGTAAAAGTCAAATTGCTGAACAAGCGTAGGTATGTTCCGGTGTCCCTTCCGGATCCTGCAGGTATCGTCGGAGTAGTCAACGAACGATTTTCCTTTTATGGAGAAGAGGTAGTGATGGTGCCAAATCCTGCCATGGGGAAATGGTACAAGGACCGCGATCAGAACTTTTATTGGGCCGGCGGTCTTCGAATTCTTGCGGAAGAAGTAGAGGATCCAAATGAGGTGATTTTTATCGGCGATAATGTAGCGCATGACCAGGCAACCATCATTACACCTTTTCATAAGCGTAAAATAGAAAGTGTCGTCAATGTGTTTGAAACAGGATCAGCTCAGGGTCAGTATGATGCATTGGTCAAACTAAAAGACTATAAACAGCCTGGTAGTGGTGAGCGGATGGTCCAGGTGACGTATGGAAGATCACAGACCACGGAGTTTGGTCATCTCAGGGCATTGGTGCAGGATTATACAGATAGCCATGGATTGTATTCATCTGATTTTATTCCTTATAGTAACAGGATCGGCAAGTGGCCCAGTCTGGCTACAGATGATTTTTTCTGCAGGAGGCTCCAGGTAGCTGGGAAAGAAGATCCGGTGATGAAGAAATGCCAGGATGAATTTTTCGATGTCAAATATTATCAACCGGCGCGCAACTGGTTTTCGCAAAGGGAATTTGCCTTGCCCTTGAGTTTGCTGGTGATTTATGACAGCTTCATCCATTCCGGTGGCATGTTACAATTCCTGCGGAAGAGATTCCCTGAAGTGGTCCCTGCTTCCGGTGGAGATGAAAAAAAGTGGATCACCCAATATGTAACCGTACGGCAGCAATGGCTGACTAATCACAGTAATCATTTGCTGCGCAACACTATCTACCGAACCAATTGTTTTCTTACCCAGATTCAAAATGGCAATTGGGATCTGTCTCAATCGATCAATGCACATGGTCACATCGTCAACTAACCTTACGGGGTTAAAATGCAACTAAGGGTTACCGTCAAGAGGCTCAATAAGCGGAGATTTATTCCCTGGCAGATACCGGAGCCTACCGGTATTGTCGGTCAGGTGATCGAAGGATTTACGTTTGAAGGAGAACAAGTGAACCTGATAGAGGTGCCAAATCCAAGTATTGGTATGTGGTATAAGGATCGGGATGGATATTATTATTGGGGGGGAGGGGTGATGGAGGATATTGCCATGGCGGAGATTGAAGCGGTGGTGATGGTAAAATCAGCTCCTGTAAAGGCTGGACCTCCGTCAACTGCAGAATTGACTACTGGTGTAAAGGATTGGGGTTTTGTAGATTTTAAAATAGACGAAGCCTGGAAAATATCAAAAGGTAAAAATATCCGTGTAGCTCTTTTAGACACAGGTCTAAATTTTAATCTGAATGATTTTACAAACATTCAAAATGTGAATTGGTATGATACACATAAAAATTCTGATACTAAACAGGATTGTTTTGAAACTGATGTAAAAGGACATGGAACGAATTGCACAGCTATTTTGTGTGGTCAAGGAGTGACGCTTTTTGGAGTGGCTCCGGAAATTGAATTAATTGTAATTAAAATTGCAGATAGCATTGGGCAAAGGACCCTGCCTTTAGCTATAAAGGGTTTAGCAAAAGCCATTGAGCTGAATTCGGATATCATTTCTATAAGTTTTGGAGCCAGCAAAACCCCCCTGAATGAGGGTGAGATTGAAAGCTTGCATCAAATGGTGAAAATGGCATATAACAAGCAAATCACTATTGTAGCTGCTGCTGGAAATAGCGGTGGACTACCCGATTTAGTAACTAATTATCCGGCTTCTTTTCCGGAGTGCCTTGCTATTGGTGGTATTGACAGGAGCAGAAAAAGAAGCAGGTTTTCCTCCAGAAGTAGTTTTCTTGATCTGATGGGTCCGGGTGAAAACTTGTTTTCCCTTTCCAATCCTGCAGGCCCAATGCACGGAACCAGTTTTTCAACGCCCTTTGTCGCAGGGGCCATAGCGATAATTAAATCTTTCTCGAAAGCAAATGGAAGGATTATAACAAATATTGAGCTTTTTGATGTTCTAAAAAGAAGCGCTGATAAAAACATTCCGAATTATGATGTAGTGGATTATGGATGGGGAATATTGGATCCGCTTGCTGCTATAAAGTTGTTAACTCTGATATAAATCGAAACGTGATGAAAAGTATTTCTTTATTTCTCTTAATTGGATATGCGATCAATAGTTGGGGGCAAGAACAGGCTACCTATTATGATGCCATTGCTTTGACTGGGTATATTGATGATGACTCTCATGTCTTCAAAAGTGATGCAGCCTCGGAAATGGAAATTTGTAAAATATTGAAGAATTATTGTCCGGGCTTGCCTGCAGACGCGAATTCATCGGACATCAAGTCGGCATTTACCACTCAAAGTAACTCCTGTTATAATCCAATACTCTTGAATTATTTAGGTGGGACATTTGGACAGGGTACAGAACCAATAATCGGAGTCTCAAAATCTCTGCTCTCCTCTGTTGGTAATCTCAACGTCACCAATTTCGCGGACGGCCTCGCCAAATTTTTAGTAGCCAGGGCCAAGGAGGAATTGAATGTGGCTTTCTTCAGGCAGTTTCAAGAATATATTAAAAGGTATCCGGAAGTAAATATAATTTTCCCTGAGACGTATGGAATATTAAGGAATTTATATTCTTTTCAGCTAAATGCATTTCTTCCTGCGTTGAGGGCAGGATTTCAAAAGGATTTGAATTCTTTTAGTGGAAACTTGATAAAACTAAGAACGCTAACTATTGCAGCTTGTCCTCCAGGAAATTCTGAATGCACAACAAGAATAAGTGCAATAAATACATTTCTTACCACAAATGAGGTTGGTAGAACGTTTGTGGCAGCATTAATTGTATCTGACAATCTTGTCAAAGGAAATAATGCGGCCGAAATTATTAAAGCTATTGCAGATGATGATATTTGCCACGACCATACGAGAAATTTCACCAATATTATTCGTTTTTCAAATCTCATATCTAATTCCCTTAGAAGTAAAGATGATCGTGAAATATGGGTGAATAAGGCAGCAATAAATACTTTGATCTCCAATAAAGATGCATTTAAAATTTATCTGGGATTACTTTACGCACAGAACCAAATGGAAGCACCAGCAATAAGTTTTTCAAACACCGGAGGTTCTCCACTATCGCTCAACGACTTGTTGGTTCAAGCCAGTACTGATTTTGGAGGATATAATGCAAAATTCAAGGCTAATTTTAAAAATGTTGGATTTGCGGCTGCTGACGTGTCGTCGAATGCCAGAGGTATTGTGTCTTATCAAAACGGAGGAAATCAAGGCTCAATTCTTATTTATGCTGATTATGCGAGTTCCATTTCAAATTATTTAAAATTAAGTATGTCTTT
>Ga0163147_10001270_pt1 | contig 38870 bp, 21 predicted proteins | sample OliLakLV19MP6G1_FD_148597 | JGI IMG/M metagenome (GOLD analysis project Ga0163147, IMG submission 148597) | Freshwater microbial mat bacterial communities from Lake Vanda, McMurdo Dry Valleys, Antarctica- Oligotrophic Lake LV.19.MP6.G1 | ecosystem: Environmental > Aquatic > Freshwater > Lake >...
TTATTTTTTATAGCCAACATGTAGCTTTTTAAAATGTTTTTACTTTTTATGGTACTCTTTATTTTAAAACCTAATCAATTGAATCGGCCCAATTAAACCAGCAGGTTTTAACTTTTTGTCTTTATCCAAATATTCTTGTACAGGAGAAGTTGTCCAACTATTTTTTAGTTTTCCAAACTCCACATAATCGCCAATTATTCTGTTTCTGTACTCATTGCCCACAGTCACCTGTAAGTTGTTTTCTTCTTTCAGTAGTGCGCTAATATCAAATTGTGTATTGGCATACCAGACAGTACCCAACTGCTTTCCATTTAAAAATACGCTTGCTGTTACACCAACCTGTCCTACATCAAGCAATACTTTTCCGCCTTTTTTCAGATAAGAAAGTGGTGCTTTAAAAGTAATAGTGTAATGGGCAAATCCACTAAAATATTTGATATCTGTATTTTCAAAATTAGTTAGTGATTGAAGGCTGGTAATATTTACAGGAGCTATTTTTTTATTACTACGGGTATCAAAACTAAGGGTGCCTTTAAAATCAGTAATCTCAAAAGATTCTTTCTTTTTAATCGCAGGCATTGTTGCTTTTCCATCTCCTTTTTCAAACACAAAAATCCGGGATGCTTTTGCTCCGAATGTGAATGGAATTTTCGTTCTGCCATCTAACGTGTTGGTAAAAGCAATGGGCGTAATGGAACCATCTACTGGATTGTATTCTTTTACAGATGTGTTCACCGATCTGAAATATAAGTCACGTATATTTTCTTTGTCTTGTTGATTGAAAACAAAATAAATGTCTTTGTTTTCCAGGGCCCGGTGTGTGTATAAAAAGGTAGCTGTATCTGTGGATAAGGTTTCAAAATCGGGTTGTAGTTTGATTTTGTCCAATACTGTTTTCATGGATTCACCCCAATAGATTTTGCCCTTGCCGTAGTTGTTTTCTTTAAGATTAATGCCATCTACTTTTCCCCAAATGTTTTCAATTAATTGATTGAAACGGACAGCATTGTTTTTTATGCCGTACATGGATAATTGTTTGGTTGGTTTCGGTCCATAAACGACTAAACCGGCTTTTATCAATTCTTCCAATCGTATTAAGGTGGCCAGTTCCATCCCCATATTTTCGGGTAATGTAAGTAATGAGAAGACGACATTGCCAAAGGTTAATTTACCATTTTTCAGGGCAATTTTATTTTTAAGAATATCATAATTGGCTACATGAATTTGGTAACCATTGGGTACGTTTACTGCATTGCCTGCTTCCAGGTATTGCGGCAACTGATCGCCTATATAATACAATACATCTGCCTGCATTTGCCCTTGCTGCAACATGTATTGAATCCTCGATTGGTAATCCATCCAGGAGCCTGCAAAATTGAACCAGGGGTTATTTCGGTTAAAATGTGCAGCATATCCACCCAGCGTCATTCCGAGTACACTATCAGCGGGCTGGTGTACATAGCTGTGTAATATCAATTGGTTAATACCCGTGCAAAATGCCCTATCGCCAAAAGGCTTTAGCTCCCATGGAGATTCACTGTAATGTGCGAAACCAGTATAGGCTTCAGCACCAACTATTTTTTTATCATAAAACAAGGCTGCACTTGCGGGGAAATCGAGGGTAGTATTTTTGGCTGCGGTGTATTCCAGAAGAGCGGTAGTACCACTATTGCCAGCCCAGAATTCAAACATGGGCATATCGGCATATTGGTTAGTTTTTAGAACGTCAATTGGCGGATACATGCCGCTGCCATAAATTACTTCTGCATGCATTTCCAGTTTATTTTTTTGGCAAAGGCTGGCAAATTGTTTATAGTAATTCGCTTCTACTAATTCAGCGATGGTTTTTCGGTAATCAAATAAAAATGCTTCACTAGTGGCTTCATCGTTCATTATTTCGCCACACAATACGGGTATATACGGAGTTAGTTTATACCCCCTTCTTTTTTCAAATTCAATTGGCAAAGATTTAGTCCAGTTTTGCAGTCCACATTCCCAACTATCAATCAAAATAAATTTAAAAGTATTACCGGTGTAATCACGGGCATGGTCAATTAATTTCTGTGGAAATTTAGAAAAATGATAATTCACCGCACTGCTGTCCATTTTGTCACATTCCAATCCTTCACCATCTTTGGTAGCAGGCGAGTTAACGGTTCCTGTGGTGGTATAGCCAAATCGGATAATATTCCATTTACCGGCAGGTGCAGCCCAGTTCAATACGCCATCGTTGGTCATATATTTAGTGATATCTACCATTTTATTTTTCGAAATCCCACGCTGATTGGTAACTTTCTTTGAGCCGTAAACATCTTTACCGGAAGATCTGACCGTGACACTTTTTTCCAGAATTGCCGAAAGGGTAGGCGTACTAAATGCTGTTTCTCCAGATTTAAGCAGTTCTACTTCGGCTAATGTGTAAGCGAACCAGGCATCAGACCATGGGAATTGCGAAAACTCCAGGCGGAAATAACGTCCTTCTACTTCAGGAAAATCTACTGTTGATATTTTGTTGATCCCTTTAAAATTGGCATTACAGGCCAGCTTATAATTTTGCCCATCCATCGAATAAAACAAGTTGTATCCCACCTCCATTTTATTGGGGTCGGCCCAGGTAAATGGCTTTGCAGAAGCCAGTGCAATCCGACTGACCATTATCGCTTTATCCAATGCGATTAACAGTGTATCATCGTGTTTAAGCGTAGGACCACCCGATAAGGAACCATCAGCAAGACCGTTTATATTTATGCTTTTATTTAATGTAAAAGTTGGCTGGCTTTTTTGAAAAACAGAAGGCTCATCCCTGGCAGGCACAGCCACTATGGCCACATCTTCGTAGTAGTTCGCTCTGTTAAAAGGTTTCTTCAAATTAATATTTAGTTTCTTGCCACCTTCTACTTGTGTTTTTGACCAGGTGAATGTTTTCATGGATTGTGCCGGCGTAATCCATGGACCACCGCTTGTACTCCAGCCATCACAATTGTGTGCACCAATGGTAATGTCCAATCTTTTAGCTTCTGTTAATGCCCACTTAAACATATCATACCATTCGTCTGTACCAAACTTTATTTGAGGTACTAAATATTCTTTGTAATCAATTAAACCAACATTCAGAATAGTAGCCTGGGAAATTCCCTGAGCCTTCATGCTTTCAAGATCCTTAGTAATCCCATCCTTTGATATAGAGCCTTGCATCCAATGCCACCAGGCATGAACCTTTGATGATTGTGGCGGATTTTTAAAATTATTATTATTTAATGCTGCTTGAGTTGGCTTTTGTGAAAACCCTATTTGAATCAATAATAATAAACCTGGAATAACGAGGGCTGTTTTTTTCATTTGAAATCTTTTTATAGCAATAATATTATTGTGAGCATTGAAAACTTTCTTTTTAGTTAAATATCAGTTTTCGATATGAATTTGTGCAATCAAACCGTTTAATCAAAAGATTTAGAAAACGGATTAATATACTTCCAGGTTAAAATCTCCCTTTGTATCTAATTCAATCATTAATTTATTCCCTATATCTACTTTTGAAAAAGCTAGTTCCCGCCCATTTTTATCCGTAAACCTGAAAGATTTTATCTTGCCGGCATTTTCAAAAACCAACTGGCTTACAACCGGGTTGGTAAATTCAAATTGAATGCCGGATCCATTGCTTGTGCAGGAAAGCAATTCGGCAGTAGATGAATAAAGCCTGAATTGATCCGAACGGGTATCTCTTGTAATGTCAATGCTGTTCGTTCCAATGCGAAGTGCGTTGGATGGAATTTGTAAACTATGTTTTATTTCTTTACCGTTGATAGTATAGGATTTTACCACATCTCCTTTTCCTGTTTGCTTTGCTGCAATAACCGCCGACCTGAATTTATAATTATGAATACTGTCAACAAAATTGCTCGCCCTAACACCAATTCCCGTGGGCATATTCTGAATGATTTGTGCAGTAACCGATTGGTAAAGTCCCCCGATTTGAAAGGGCAGTGCTCGCCAACTTTCCAATTCTTTTTGGTATTCAGTCACTGCTCCTTTCATAGGATATTTTTTGGTTAATGTCAATGCATCTTTTATTTGCTCCGATAGCATCTTTTCATATTCATCAGAAGCCATTCCATATTCGTACAGGTAACGGGAAAGTGTATTCCATGGACAGTATCCATAATTGCGGTATTTTGCCCAATCAGTTTTGATTTCTTTTGCTGATGCTAACTGCATTTCAGGAACGGGGTAATACGGGCCTAAAGAATTGGCCCAGGCTGTTTCCCAGTAATCACAATCGGGGCCAAACGGAACCCATTTTTCGGAACCATTGGCATACAATTCAAAACCTGCATATAGTTTTCCCGAAGGAGTTTTAAATTTGTTTTTTATAGTTGCAGCTAATTCTTTTGCCAATGCAGCATACCGGTTGCTTCGCTGGTGATCTGCTTCGGGATGGTTTGCCATCAGCACATTTGCCATCAGAAGCAGATTATAAGTATTTACCTGTTGGTAAAGAGTATAACTACGTGAAATAGGTGTGCTGTTTACATCCTCCTTTTGAAAATTATGATACATTTCGCCATTCACAGCATCGTACCCATAATAAGGACTTGATTGCAGAGAGGTTTCGCCACGGGTATCGCTGCCAAACATATTGCGGTTTTTGTCCCAGGTTTTTTCCAGGTAACGATCAATAGATTCGAGCAGTGTTTTAAAACCATCTGTATAAAGCACTTCATTATTGCCAGTGGTTTGGAACATGGTGAACAAACTCAGCGTAGCATAGAAAATACCATCGTCTTCACTTTTCCCCCATCTTGTGCCGAGGGTTTGATCAAATTCGGGCACTTCAGTTCCATCATCCCGACGAACAATCGAAGGGCTGTTCAAGGCCAGTTTTGTCCAATCCGAAACATACGAGGTAGCACCGCCACGGGCCATCAAAGAAGTTGACATAGATCCGTCACGAACCCAAATCAGGTAATAGCATCGGCTCAAAGCCCCGAATGTAGCACCTCCGGCATCAACCATTGATAAGAGAATCCTTTTATTGATGTCGAGTACTTTTTTGAAATCAGGGTTCCGAAGGAATATGGTTGAAGCGGCCAATTCGGGTTTCAATATTTCTTCATTGCGAACAATCTGCTGTTGCAGGTTGATGTTTTTAAGTTTTGAGCAAACCCTGTTCACCTGATACATATTTTCTTCTCCGCCAATGAGAATGACGTCATTTTCCAACACCTGAAGTATATAAGTTCCATCGGCCAAAATTCGGAAACGGTTCTGTTCAAATCCAGGAAACTTAATAAAGCTGACAATTTCTTCGCCCCGTTCGGTGAATTTTTCGGTTAGTAATCCGTTGCTCACTTCAAATTTAGTGTGTGGCTTAAAAGTAAGAAGCAGTGGGCTGCGGGCCGAAAGCACAAAAGCATTTTCATCGGCAAGGTTTAGCGCCACAATATTATTTTTGGCACCGGAAGGTGCTTTAATGCTGATGTTGGTTACAAAAGGATCGTAGTCGTACGTGGCATCGGTGCTGCGAATATCCGGCATGGTAAACGATGGAAAAAGTATCGTCTGATTATCACGGTTGGAGAAATTACGTGCCCAAAATTCTTTCCGACGGAATGCATTGGGTTTGTAAACAAATTCCAGTGTAGTGCCATCAGGCTTAAACATCATGGTAAGGCGGTTGCCACAGCGGTTTTGTAGAATAATATTGTTATCGCCTTCTTCAAAAACCGGCTGGCGAAAAGGTTTATCCATTGACTGCCCATTTGCAAGGCTGGTAATCAAACTTAGCAGGATGATTAAAGAAAAGTGTTGTTTCATTTTTGAATTTTGAAGTATTTGTCTATATAATTTTTATGATAATTCTTTTATCAAAATGATCGTTGTTTTTAAAGGCGTTTATTTTATTGATGCGAACAATTCTTTTGGCTGTTACTATGGTATTCAAAGAAATACTTATCATTACCAATAGTTCTATCGTTTTAAAAATATACCATTCACTTACACTAATTTATTTGAATAAAAGATCTTCGGTATGTATGGCTGCAATCAATCCATTGTAAGTTGAATTAATCTTAATTCCATGTAAATAAAAATTTTCGAGTAATACATTTTTGATGTTGAAAGTATCATCAAATCCCATCAGTTGAGAGTAGGGGAGTTGCTCGCCTTCTACCGAAATGTTTTTGAAATGGACATTTTCAATCTTACCTCTTCGGGTGTCTTTTGAATAGCGTGATTTCAATACTTTAAAATCAATTAGCCAGCCTCTTGCATCTTCTACCCGGATATCTTCATACAATATATTTCTTACCAAAGCCCGGTCGCCGTTGTGAATGGTGAAGGTTCCTTCCGGCCCTTCTACATGAATCAAATCGCAGTTGCGGAATGTTACGTTTTGTATAGTATCGGTTCTGGTTTCAAAACCAATTTCAAGAGCGTTGCCCCAGATGCCATTCCACATCACAGAGTTTTGTACCACAATATTATCAACTGTAAAACTGCTGTTGAATTTGGTAAAATAGTTTACGCCCGATTTTATAGCAATGCAATCATCCTTTGTTTTGATAAAACAATTGTCAACCAGCACATCCCGGCTGCCAACGATATCTATACCATCGTCCACCGCATTGTCCGAGACTATTTTTATATTTCGGTAGGTAACATTTTTTGAAGCAAAGGAAGCACAACACCAATGTTTTGCATCGGAAATAATAAATCCTTCGAGCAATACATTTTGCGACTGATTGATTTCTATGGGACGGGCCTCCTGTTCCTTGTACATGCTATTGTCAATAATGCCACGACCAATGATTTTGATGTTTTGTCCACTGTCTGCAATGAATGAACCCCTCACAACTGCACCGCCGGCAATGTAAACGGTTTGATTGCTTTTTAATTGAACAATACCGGGCATATAAATTTTACCTCCTTCAAAATATAGTACATTGGCATCGGTTTTATTTGGACTATTTATCTCCAATGGATTGGCAAAAATAAAGAGTGGCCGCTTTAAGTTTTTGTTGATCTCTACACTCAGATGCTCTGGTTTGGATAATGTAAAACTGACCTGGTTCCGGTAAAGTGCACTTTCAATCTTTCTACTTTTTGGGCGAATATCATAGTTGTAAACCGGTGCCATAAAAGTTACTTTCACTGTTACCTTTCCTTCAAAAGAAAAGTAGGCATAAGCAGCCGAAGGCGTATTGTAAACAAACACTTTTTGCCCGTTTACCTCCAGCTCAAATTCTGGTGCTGGTGTTATGCCTTTTGGTGCATTGTACAGTACAAGGCTATCCGCTTTTGCAGTGCAAAGAAGTAGGGTTAAAAATAGCAGCAATAGAGTAAAATGTTTCATGAGCATGTTTCTTATTTTATTTTGATGATCGTAATTGAAATTAATTCTTGGCAGCCTGGTCAGACTAAACTTTCTTCGAAAAACAACGGGCATGCTGCCAGCTTTTATCCATTTAATTTGGCATTGATTTAAGTGAGCAATTATTGATTGCTGCTGTGAAATATCATATTGTCAATGGCCAGTACGGGTGGGCTTGCTTTATTACCATAAAAGCTAAACCACACCGCATGTATGCCGGTTATTTTTTTAAATCTTCCACCCACAGTTTTCCATTCAGTACTATCCGTGGAGGCAGGGATATGCACATAGCCAAGATGTGGTCCCCATGGTTTATCCAAATTAATATTAAAACCACCTTCTGTGGCTGCTGCTTTTACTTTTACCGAGATGCTGTCTGCCCCATTGCCAAAATCAATGTATTTAAATGCAATCCGGTCGTCGGGCATTATTTCCCCCATAATTTCTTGTTGGTCGGGTAAAAGCGTAATTCTGACATTTCCCTGGAGCAGGCAAGCTGTTCGGGCTTCAATCGTATCAAAAGCATTGAGCGGTTTACCTGCACCCTGCGATGTCATTTCTACTTCGTTAATGCTGCCATCTTTACTAAAATAGATGGGTTCAATACATGCCTTTCGCATAGAGTTGGAGCCGTTGGTGGTGCGGTGATACAATACATACCATTGCTCATTAAATGCTACAATGGAGCCATGATTGTTCCAGTTGGCAGGATCGCAACCTTCATTGTCAATAATTACGCCACCATATTTGTAAGGGCCGGTGGCTTTTTTGCTGCTTGCATAGGCAATACAAGATGGTTTGTCTTTGCGGCCCATGTGGGAATAAATTAAATAATAGATTCCGTTTCTTTTGGTCATGAAAGCCCCTTCGTGGAAATAGTGATTTTTTTCATTGATTACATTTTCAATAAGGGTTGTTGAATCCATTTTTTTCATAGATGGATCGAGCTTTGCCATCTTCAATTGAAATTGTCCCCACACATAATAAGCGGCCCCATCATCATCAATAAAAATACCAGGGTCAATTTCGTTGTGGTCATGCAAATTGATGGGCGTGCCATTTACAAAAGGCCCGGTGGGAGAACTGCTCACCGCTACACCCTGCGCTGCTTTATCCGGCTGGCAATAATACAAAAAGTATTGATTGTTTTTATAGATACAATCAGGTGCATATAGTACATTGTTGTTGTACAAAACCGCGTCATTACTGCCTGATGATGCAAACACATTTTTATGTAAATTCCATTTGGTAAGGTTGGAGGTTGACAGCATATAGTATTCATCCGAACAATAGCTTGCTGCAGATTTATCGAGGGAGCCGTACACATATAAGTTGCCATCTTTCCATACATGCCCGGCAGGATCTGCAATAAATATCCCTTCGGGAGAAATGGGATTTTGCGCTATTGTAATACCGCTAAATGATAGAAGATCAAATAAAAGAAGCAAATAAAAAAGTTTCATAATCATTAAGCAATTTAACCGTTAGGTATATTTTACTGGCAGGTAAAATAGTTATTAAAAAAAATTTACGGTAAAGTAACCTAACCTGCTGCATTTTTGCCATCGTATTTTACAGCACAGAGCAGTATAGTTTTGATGCGTTTGCTGGCATATATTTTATATGTATCAGCTATAAAGAACACCATGAAGTTTTTCGCAACAACAGTGGAGGGGGGAGGATAGAAGAAAAAGAAGAAAAAGTACACAGTATTTCTTTGGAAAATAATATGCTATCTGATATGCGGAGTAATGAAGATTGTTTTTAGTTTGGTTTTGTGGAGTAAACTAAAAAATAGCTATGCAGGCTTCGGGTTGTTGATGAGAACAGCAAGAAGAGCTACACTTAAATTGCTTGCCAATACCTCCTGCCGCACCAACATCACCGTCCCTTTAAAAGTTTGATTGGCATTTCCATCATTTACCTGTAGTACATAAACGTAGGCACCGGTAGGTTCTTACAAAACCTACTGTTGGCAGAAGTTTTGAGATGCTCACTTCCTCGCTTTCTTAAAGTTCAAGGCAGGTGCTTAGCGACACTTAATCAATGTTGGTTTTGAATGGTACACCTGTACTATAATCACACAAAATTCAATCAACACTACAAATATAAACCCGCCATTTTCTTGCCGTCAAATTAAAAACCAGCAGGTTTTTTACTGACGGTTTTAAAACCCAGCAGCGGATCGTTTACCAAAAATGCACCTGCATCGCTCAAGTCTGCATCGCTGTTGTACCGGTAACTCCCTGTGTTTACAGTATTGTAAAAAGACATATCAGGCCTGTCATACCAGCCCCAGAATATCCATCCAATTCCATTCGCCTTGCAAGTTTGCATCATAATTCTTGGATTATATAATACATCTTTATTTTGCTCAATACCTGCTTTATCCCAACCAAACTCACCTACTACTACCGGTGCTTTTAAAGCCGCTAGTTTGGGTATCACTTGCTCAACCGAATTAGGGGGCGTCCACGAAGTAAAGGTTCTGTCGGCGGTGCGCCAAAAGCCATACATGTGTATGGAAAGCATGATATTTTTTTCAGGATCACTATCAAATAATGCATCACCCCAGGTTAATAGACTGTTAGGATTTTGACCGCAATTACCACCGGCATCAATGCAAATCAAGCTCCTGATGCCCGCATCCCTGAATCTTTTGATTGCGGTTTTATAACAGTCAAACCAATCAACCGTATTATCACCCCATTCGTTGGCGATATTTATAATCATTTTGCCTTCGTAATCTTTTAATACCCGCAGCATGTCCGGTGCAAGCCATTCATCTACTATTTGCTTAATACCCATTTTCCCATCACCCGCAGGCCTGAAACATTCCGTAACACAGGTGCCATCATGCATTTCCAGCATAGGTACCATCCCGGCATCAATTGTTTTTTTAATCAGGTTTCTTTTTTGTGCAGCAGTCATTGATTGGTTATTCCATGTCCAGGAACTGCCACTCGTAACAAGTCGAACAACGTTTGCTTTTGATTTTGGTATTTCTATTGACAAGGCATTTAAGCTGTTGGTCTCATTTAGCCAGATATGCACACTGTTTACGCCATAAGGTATCCAGGGTGTTCCATCCTTATCTGCAATATTTCCATCCTTTACTTTCAAGCCCACGTAGGCAGCAGGTGGTGGGGGCAATGGTGGCTCATTTAGTTTCTTTTTACAACTGCCGCAAAGCAGCAATGCAAATAGTACAAACCCTGGAAAGTAAACTCTGAAATAGCTTTTCATCGTATAATTTTGTATAAAGTTAATTTCCTCATGATAACAACTTGCCTGTACTGTGCTGCAACTGTTGCAAAGAAAGCTACGGCAGTTTACATAATGAGACCATAGATTACAATCAATCACAATTTTTTATGCTGATTTCAAAATGTGTTTTCATAACCATCGGATTTTTTCGTAGTATCTTATTGCTTTCATCCTATTGGCTCGTTTTCATATTAGATAACCTGTAAAAGATCAATAAAATTTTACCCGGCTCACAATTATTTATTAGCAGGCGTTTCAATAATTTAACCTTCCCACCCATGTAAGGTTTTGCCATCAAATATTTGTTTAAAACCGGTCGGCACGGTCGTGATCACGGATGCCGGACGGCAACTGCTAAAAAGCACTGCAAAGGCAAACAGGTAGTATGTAATCATTATATTTTTATTTGATACCTGATTTTTTACAAGTGTGTATAAATTTTATTTTCATCCATTTACCATCATCATTTTATCCCACTGATTTTTATCATTCTTGCAAAAGTAAAGTCAATGTTTTCGGGTAAAAATATTTCAATACCACCTGCTGCTTTTTTAAAACGAAGCGGAATACTTTTTTTATCAATTAATAAAACGGATGATGGATTTACCAGGCTGCTATCTTTTAAAAGGATGGTATTAGCTACAGGCTTTTGTAATATAAAAACATACAAAATTTTATTTTTTTGGGTAAACCGGATAGGGGTTCCATCTTGTAAAATACCGGCTGTTTTCTTCCAGGGATTGGTATCATAAATACCCTCGCTGTTAACCTGCATCCAGTCGCCTAAATCCTGCAGGCGGCTTAATTGGTTGGCCGGGATATTGCCCGAAGCGTCTGGCCCAATATTCAACAACAGGTTGCCATTTTTACTTACAATGTCTATAAATAAATTTATAAGCGCCTTCGATGATAGTAACTGCTTATCGGTTTCTGTTTGGTTGTATCCAAACGAAAACCCAATGCCACGGCAGGTTTCCCATTTTTTAAACCCATTGCTGTCTGGCACCGCATACTCCGGTGTTGTAAAATTATACAGGGTAGGGTATTGGTTCCACCGATCGTTAATAACCGCATTGTGGTTTGTATTAAATAAATGCGCAAAAACTGACAATAGTTTTACTCCCTTAGGATAATTAACATCGTTCCATAAAACATCTGGCTGGTAAAGGTTGATTATTTCATTTAATTGTGCATCGGCATATTTGCTATAGACTTCCGTAGCGGGCATACTTTCAAAAAGTTCAGGCCATAAATTGGTGATAGGATTGTTTGTAAAACTCCAATCCAACCCACCGGAATAATACACGCCCATTTTTATATTTTTTGCTCTTACCGCTTTGGCTAATTGACCAATAAAATCTTTACTGCTGCTTATTTGATTGGGTTGTAAAAAAGGGTGTGGTATTTTTGATGGATACATCATATACCCATCGTGGTGCTTGGCAGTAATCACTACATATTTTGCACCGGTTGCTTTAATAATATTGGCCCAATGGCCGGCATTCCAGTTGGTTGTTTTTTGTTGCAGGCTATCTTTAAAATTATAATAATCATATTCTGCTCCGTACTTGTAGGTATGATGAGTTTGTGTTGGGCTGCCAGGTATGCGTAAGCTGTTTAAGTACCATTCTGCATAAGGATTATTTGTATAGAACGCCTTCCAGTTGGTAACGGTATCTGGAGTGCCATAGGGTGTAGACCACGCTGGTACGGAGTATAAGCCCCAATGAATAAAAATACCCAGCTTGGCATTGCCATACCATGTTGGTGTTGGCCTTGCCGCTAAACTTAGTTCCGAAGCTTCGTAGTGAGTAATGCTTTTCTTTTGCGCCAAACAACTGCTGGTAGCTATTAAAAAAATTGGTAGTACTATTTTTATTAAAAACATTTTATGATATTTAAATTTATGCTGCTTATGGCAGCATGCTATGAAACAACAAATTTACTTGACGAGTAAAATATAATACGCATCTTTTGGCAGTGTTAACATAAGCATTCCATTGGTTATTGTTAATGGCAATTCTTTCACCGCATACCCTGCTGCATCTAACTGAATCGCTTTTTTTACAACGGTATTTTTTATACTTACACTTGCAAGGCAAGGCATACCAAGCCAAGGCATGGTGCCGGTATTATTTATGGTAAAGCCTTTTATTTTATTACCTTCTTTCTCTTTAACGGCGGCAGTTTCCTCCCAATTGGTGGGGCGAAATATAGTGCCTGCCTGTAATAATATTTTTGCTGATTGGCTGATGTCTTTTTCATCCATACTCACCAGTTCAATAGTGGCATATTCATTTTGAGATTGAATGATAACATCCCCTAACTGAAATGTTTTTACCGTATTTAGAAACCCACTTACCGCTTTTGCTTTTGGCGTATTGAGGGTAAAAATGCCATTTTTATAATCTAATTTTTGCTGGCCTGTTGCGGCTGTTACCTGTTGTGCCGTTTTATTGATCAATTTTTCAACAGGGACTAAAAGTTGCACGGTATCTATGCTGCCGCCATAGCTAGTGGTAACGCCGCCTGTTAAAAAAGTAAGCGGTGATAAGGTAGCTTTGTCATCTGTTTCTTTTGTGGTTTTTTCAAAGTCACGATTCGGGTCAAATGATTTTTCTTCAAAAATTTTGGGCACATCCCGGTTAAATATCCCCGTTAATGTACGCTGCTCTTTTACTGCTGTGGCAGCTTTTACATAACCAAGCCGGTGCAATAAAGCATTGGCCGGAAACATGCCAACTTCGCCAGGGGTTGAGTTACTCCACCTGCTTAATGGGTGCTGTCCGGCTACCTCAACGAATTTGAAGTACGGATCATTATTAAAATTTACTGCTGTTGGCATAAACCAAAAAAAAGCATCCAGGCCAGTAAGGCCGCCGTACGCAGCCACCAGCAGTGATCCTTCCGTCTGGTATTTGTTGGGCAGGTTCCAGCCACTTTCGGTAATCATCATGGGGTGGCCGCTCACATGTTTTAGATTAAAAGGTAAATCGGCCGGATTTTTTAATGCAGAGGGCGCTCCATAAAAATCACCTGGGTCTATTCTCCAGCCATCATTGGGGCCAGTGTGTTGTGGGTCAAAATATTTATTGGATGCTATAACATCTGCCGTGCTGTTGCTCCACCTTTCTGCATCAAGCAGGCGGCTTTGAGAAGCAGTGCGCCAGTTGTTGCCATTGATTAATTGTTTGCATCCCAGATCGTACCGGTAATATTTTACCATTTCTTCATAAAAGGCACGTTGTTTTCTTGCATAAAATTCTGTCTGGTCTTTTATCCTTTTTTCTTTACCGTTTGTTTGCGCCAACGTCATTTCGTAAATAGAATACAAGCCTACAAATTCCCTTGCCATATCATCATCTTTTAATACGGCATCACTTCCCCAGGAGTTCATGGCTGTTTGCAACGAACCATATTTATCTTTTAACCATTGTGCAAATTGAGTACTTACCATTTTAGATAGGGCTGGTTTTATACCTTGCATCGTCCAGAAAAATACACCATCTTCATTTTCTACCTGTATAATGGCTACGGCAGGCTCATCTTTTAAAGCCACGCCGGTATAGGGATTTGGTGTAGTGTATAAATATTTTACCCAGTTTTTATAAGCTCCTTTTAGTTTTTCGTTGAAGTATAATACAGCCCACATATCGTCTTTGCCGCTGTAGCCATCAATGCCCCATTCAGCAGGTACATGGCCGCCCATGTGGCCATTGTGTGGCCAAAAAGGAGAGATAACAGTGTAGATCCCCTGCCGCTTCATGGCAGCTACACAACGCCAGATATTTTTCACATCGGTCGTATCAGGGTTCATTATATTGGAATGTGCTCCACGAGGATTGATGGCTCCGTGATAGCGAATAATATTTACACCCATCTTTGCTAAAAATTGTGCAAGACTGTCTAATTTTTCATCAATCATTTCGTTTGCCAGGTTGCCGCCATTGCTTGCCCAAAAACGAATGGGTGTTCCATTGCCCTGCACAAAAGAATTGCCATCATCGCTTAATTGTATAAAGCCATGCTGCCCTGCGAAGTCTTCATTTAAATAACGAAGGTCTAATAAGCAACTGTCTGTAGCAGGGTGGGAGGGGTAGGTAAATGTCCACCATGATTTATCGGGGTTTTGGGCAAATATAGTTGTTGCCATCAACACAATGAACAGCGTCAAATTTGTTCTTTTCATATTCCTTTACCTTGTTCTTTTTTATCGAATAATTATTTCCACTTGTCCGGTCTGCAGGTCCGTTCCCGAAAACTTAACTACTACCTTTCCTGCTTTATCAGTAGCCTGAACAGTAGCCAGCAAACGGCCATTGAAAGCTTTCCTGCTGGATGTTTTATATGGGTCATGACTGCGTTGATCCCCATTATCAAGTCCAATTAATGTTGCAGGCCCATCAATGCTTACCGAAATTTCTTGTTGGTTATCATGTACAGGGATGCCATTTTTATCCACTACATTTATTTCTATTATTGATACATCTGTTCCATTTGCTTGTAAGTTAAGTTTGTTGCAAACCAGTTTTATACCAGCTGCATCACCTGCTGTTTGTAACAAATGTTCGGTAACCGCTTTGCCATTTTTATAACCAATCGCTTTTATTTTTCCCGGGTAAAAAGGGATTTCCCATTTGGCATAATATAGATTTTTATCCACTACTTTTTTCCCAAGCGAAGAATCGTTCATCAACAGATCAACCTCATCGCAATTGCTGTACACAAAAACGTTGTTGAGAAACGATGCATTCCATTTCCAATTCCAGTGGGAAGCCGCAGGTCTTGGGTGCCACTCCGATTCAGGACTTTTGCCATTTTGAATGGCAATACGCACAACGGGTTCTTTGCTCCAATAACTTTTGCGTAAATAATATTCTGGCCTTTCTGCACCGGCCATATCAATCAGGCAAGCATCCCAGCCTCGTTTTGGCCAGGCAAGTCCCTCGCCCAGGTAATCAAAACCTGCCCAGATAAAATCACCCATTACATAATCATTGTCTCTTACAGCAAGCCAATAGTTGGTGTCGTGGTAGGTTTCGGTGCCCAGATACAATCTGTTTGGATATCTTTCTTTTTCCGGGGCATACATTTTATCTCCCGTAAATCTACCTAGGTAATTATAGCCTGCAATATCAAGGGTATCTAAAAATCCATTTTCATTTGAAAACATCACAAAATCGCAGGCGGCTGTTACTGGCCTGGTAGGGTCTTCATCATGACATATATTTTGCAGTTTTGCAGCCAGCAATGCACCATCAAAGGCTTGCTGATTGGGTATTTCGTTACCAATGCTATACATGATTACACTAGGGTGATTCCGGTCACGCTGTATCATCGCCCGTAAATCTGTTTCCGCCCACTGATTAAAATATAAATGGTAACCGTATTTCATTTTGCCAGCGGTATTTTCGGTGGTAAAACCATAGCCTTTGTTCCATTCGTCAAATGCTTCATCCATTACATACAAACCCATACTGTCGCAAATGCTATAGAACTCCGGTGAAAATGGATGGTGACTGCAACGGATGGCATTGGCACCCATGTCTTTCAATTTTTGTAAGCGATATTGCCAAACGCCATCCGGCACTGCATTGCCAAGCGATCCTGCATCCTGGTGCAAACAAACACCTTTTATTTTCTCTTGTCTGCCATTTACCAACATCCCTTTTTCTTTTGTAAATGCTATACTGCGTATGCCAATGGTTGTAACCTGATCATCTGCAATTTTACCATCATATTCCAGGGTGCTTTTTAAATGATATAATACAGGATTGCTACTGCTCCATAGTTTTGGCTTATTGATGGTAATGTTTTCGGTAAAGATGATTTCTTTATAATCACCCATTGGTTGTATTGATTTTTTTGATGCCACTATATTTCCTTTACCATCCAAAACGGTTGTTGTGATGGTTACCTGTTTAGTAATGCGCTTGTTTAATGCTGTATTGGCACGCCACCAATGAAACTCACTCTCTGGAAAAGCATTGGAAATAATTTTATAATTGCACGCAATGGTTGCAGCCTGTTCAGTTACATTTTTGTATGCAACGAATACACCAGTTTTGTTGTCAAAATGCAAACGATCAGTTACAACCAACCAGGTGTTTCTGTAGATACCGGCACCTGCATAATAGCGGGCAGAAGGTTCCAATGAATTATCAACCCTTACTGCCATTACATTTGTTTGGCCTGGTTTTACAAGTCCGGTTAAATCATATTCAATCAATGAATATCCATAGGGATAACGACCTAAAAAGTGTCCGTTGATCCATACCTCGGAGTTCATGTAAATACCATCAAACTGAATAAATATTTTTTTCGATTTTAAAGAATCAGGCAGGGTAAATGTTTTACGATACCAGCCAATGCCACCGGGCAAATAAGCGCTGGAAGCTTCACTGGGATTTGTTTTGTCGAAAGGGCCTTCAATCATCCAGTCGTGCGGCAGTTGAAGTTTCCGCCATTGTGTATCAATAAAATCTACATTTTTAAAAGCAGGGTTATCCCCTTTTATAAATTTCCAATCGCTGTTAAAATTTGTTTTTGTACGAATACTCGTTGCATTGCTTTGGGAATAGGATTTACAAAATGAGGTCATCAAAATAGCAGCAACAATCAATAGTTTTTTCATAATTTTTTTGGGGGCATTTCACCTAAGTAAATTTTGTAATTAATATAGTTTCCTAAATCTTATTTTAATCAATACTTGTGTTATATCGTTTGTTCAATAATAAAATAATCCATCGTTTTTCAGTTGATTACTTTTCTTCTCCCAACTTATTTTTTAGAAATAGAAGTGCTGGCGTAAAATGTAAATAGATAAACAAGTCAAGTTTTCGTACAAGTATTGTGTAATTAAGTTCATTTATTTTATTTAGCTGTACTGTACTATCCTTTTATGCAATTGCAGATGCACTAAAGGTTAAGCCATCCCGTAATAATCTGTATAGTTAATCTGCGAATTAGTATTCCAAAAGCAGTGTCGATTGTGCTGATAAGGAACCATTTTATTGTATAGAATTCGAAGTCTGCCGCTGTAATGATCCTGCTGATTAGAATTCTTTAAATATAACAGTAAAACCAGTATGAATGATTGATTTTGCTGGCAATTTATTACTTGCTAATTGTAAGACTATTTTGGATTTTTTTTATTTCTATGACCACACCTGATGCTTACTACTATTGTAAACAAACGGATTCTAATTCATTCGGTTGTCGTAAATTTTTACAGAACAACTGCCTCTTCTATGTTTCAGACCGTTTATGGTGTGCCTGCCTTTGTTCGATTTTTTTGAAATGTGGATGGAAAATAATCAATGACTTTCCAGATGGCAGGTAATAGCAGCAAGACCCGGAACAATAAAGTAATTCCATCTTGATTTACGATTTATCAGCGGAGTAATTTGTAAATTTTAGCTGGTATTTCCGATAAAGATCGGATATCATAAATTCAATTTGCCATTAGAAAATAAATTAGACTTAGTATTATTTAACACCGGTGTAAATAAGGATATCATCTCTACGAATCACACAAATCAGCACACAGCAGCCCGGTTGTACGATTATTTCAAAGTACATTTACGATCTTTCATTGGATCGTCATTGGTTACTAAAAGTTAAAAACATTCAATTGTATTGAATGATCCGTATAAAATAAACCAGAATAAAAATCACCCTACAAACTGTATTGATTATTGAAAAATAAAGAAACACATTGTAATGAAATTTAAAACAAAAGCCTTCTTTTTATTACCAGAAATCTTTTACCCGATTCAGTTTTTTATTATTTAACCAGGTCTTAAAACATACGACTGTTTTGGTGAGAATAAAATTACAATTAGATTTACGACGAGACAGCTATAGTGGAATCATTCACCATTGACCATTAAAACAAAGATAACCATGTTACAAAACCAGAAAACAGCATTTATAACCGGCGGTGCCAAAGGGATTGGACTTGCTACTGCCAAAGCCTTTATCAATGAAGGAGTAAGGGCATGTATTGTAGATGTAGATGAAACAGAAGGCAATAAATTACAGAAGGAACTCGGCGATCAGTTGCTGTTTGTAAAGGCAGATGTTTCTAAAGGAACGGAAGTGCAAAGGGCCGTGGATGCCTGTATCAAGACTTTTGGCAGCATTGATTACCTGGTAAATAATGCAGGTATACAACGCTATTCCAATGCAATGAATTGTACAGAGGAGGAATGGGATTTGGTAATAAATGTAAATTTAAAATCGTATTTTCTTTGTGCTAAATATTGCTTGCCTCACATAAAAGCTGCTGGTGGTGGCTGCATTGTAAATGTAGCTTCTGTGCAGGCCTATGTGGCTACCAGCAATGCCGTACATTACATTAGTGCTAAAACCGCTTTATTAGGCTTCACCCGTTCTGTGGCTGTGGATTTTGCACCGGAAGTAAGATGCGTAGCGGTTTGTCCGGGTACGGTGCGTACACCAATGGTAGAATGGTCTTGGGCACAGGCAGCAAATCCGCAGGAAATTGAAGAGGATTGCGTCAACATGCACCTATCAAAACGCATTGGCAATCCCGATGAAATTGGCGACCTGATCGTTTATTTATGCTCACCAAAAGCAGCGTTTATTACAGGTCAGGCATTTAGAATTGATGGTGGTTTGGGGGTTGGTATTGCGGGTGGAGTAAGAGAAGATCAAAAGAAGGGGTAGGTGGTTGATGCTGATAAAAATTACGAATTACGAATTACGAATTACGAATTACGAATTATGAATTACGAATTATGAATTACGAAGTATGAGTTATGAATTATGAATTAAGAGTTATGAATTATGAGTTATGAGTTATGAATTACGAGTTATGAGTTATGAATTACGAATTATGAATTACGAATTAAAAATTAAGAACTAAAAACATACAAATGGCAATGATTCAAACAATGCGGTGGTTCGGGCCGGAAGACCCCGTTTCACTAAACAACCTGCGGCAGGCCGGTTGCAGTGGGGTGGTTACTTCTTTACACCAGCACCCGGCGGGCCTTGTTTGGCCTGTAGCAGATATTGAAGAACGTATTAGTATGATTGAAAAAGACAATGATAAATTGTCTCCTTTACACTGGTCGGTAGTAGAAAGTATTTTAGTACACGATGATATAAAAAGAGGGTTATCATCCAGGGAAAAATACATTGAAACGTTTAAACAAACTATCCGCAACCTTGCGGCTTGTGGTGTTTATACCATCTGTTATAATTTTATGCCGGTACTGGACTGGACAAGAACGGACGTGAAATATCCAATGCCCGATGGTTCATTGGCGCTTAGGTTTGTATGGGAAGATATTGCCTTGTTTGATATCTGTATTTTAAAACGTCCTGATGCCGAAAATGATTATACGCCTGAACTGGTAAAAAGGGTTTGGGAAAAATTTCAACAATCATCTGCGGATCAAATACAGCATACCAGGGATTCTATTTTAATGGGATTGCCGGGCACCGACGAGAGTTTTGAACAGGAAAGTTTTAAACAAATTTTGCTGGAGTACAAACGGGATATTGGGGAGCAGCAGCTTCGGCAGAACTTGTATTATTTTTTGCAGCAGGTAGTTCCGGTGGCGGAAGAAGTCGGCAGCAGGTTGTGCATTCATCCAGACGATCCGCCGTTTCCATTATTGGGCTTGCCCCGTGTAGTGAGCAACGAGCAGGATTTGGTCAGTATCCTTGCTGCCATTGATTCGCCTGCCAACGGTATTACATTTTGCACGGGCTCATTGGGGGCTAATCCGGCCAACGATTTGCCGGGAATTGTGCAACGGTTAGGCAATAAAATACATTTCATTCACTTGCGCTCTGTTACAAAAGAAGCAGGCACCCGTAATTTTCATGAAGCCAATCATCTTTCCGGCGACGTGGATATGTATGCGGTGATTAAAGAAATTTGCCTGGAACAACACAGGCGTGCTAGCAACGATGAACCTGGTATTTCCATACCCATGCGGCCAGATCATGGGCACGTAATGCTGGATGACCTTCAGAAAAAAACTTATCCCGGTTATTCTGCCATCGGCAGGTTAAGAGGCCTGGCAGAAATACGGGGTGTAGAATTGGGGATTGAAAGGGCATTGGCAGAAAATTTTTAAAAGTAACTTTTATCATGAATATTGAATCCGTTTTTGACATTAGTTTAGATCATGGCGAAGGCCCGTTATGGGATGTGCAAACCAATAGTTTGTATTGGGTTGATTTGTTTGCAGGCGAATTTTATAAAGGCGATCCGGCCACAGGTGAATTTACTAAAAAGAGTATCGGACAACCGCTTGGTGTTATGGCGCTACGGGAGGCCGGTGGCATGGTGCTTGCTGCTCATGATGGATTTGGATTTACTGATATGGAGTCCAACTCACCGGTCACTCTATTCAATAATCCTCAACCCGATTTTCCGGAAACAAGATTTAATGATGGTAAAGTAGATCCTCTGGGAAATTTTGTAGCGGGCACCATGACCTTTACCGGGGAGCAACCCAATGGTCATCTTTACCGGTTACAACCCGATAAAACAGTGCATTGCCTGGAAAGTGAATTAATGCTGAGCAATGGCATTGACTGGTCGCCGGATAGCAATACCTGTTACCTGGTAGATACCAACCGGCATGTTGTGTATGCATACGATTACAACCTGCAGAATGCCGCTATCAGCAACCGACGCAATTTTATCGATTTTAGTGAAAATGAATTTCCGGATGGTTTGTGTATTGATACAGCGGGCAATTGTTGGATTGCCATGTGGGGCAGCAGTCAGATTATTCAGTTTGATGCAACGGGAAAAAAAGTACAGGAAATTGAATTGCCGGTTACACATCCCACAAGTTGTTGTTTTGGTGGGCCACAACTTTCAACACTTTTTATTACCACTTCCAAACATGTGCTTACAGCCGATGAAATACTTCAACAGCCACTCGCTGGTAAAATACTGAAAATAGAAACGGCTTTTCAAGGACAGGTAATGCGCAGGTTTAAAGGGTAATAATTTTATGTGATTGAATTGGCTTATTATCTATTTCTATTTCTACCGTGTTTGCATTTGTAATAATAGAATTTTATTGCTTATCCATTTTTTAAAGCATTTACCATGTAAATTATTTGAATCATCAGCAACACAAAGAATTGAATGCAACATCACTGAATAAGAAAGCAACCCGGCGATTAAGGGTTGCTTTCTTTCTTTAACGATCTTTTGTTTGCTGTTCATTAACCACAATTCATAAAAGCCTATAGTTGCCTAATCCAAATATTGCGGAAACTTAAAGGTTCACTCGGATCTCCATGATCCTGCAACTTGATGGGGCCTTTTCCATGAAATTGATATTTTGGTAACCCTGTATAGGGTGTATTACCGGTTATGGTTGTATTGTTTTGCACTAACACGCCATTGATAAGCACTGTTACACGAGCTGGTGAAAATAACGTACTGTCTTCCTTAAAACGGGGCGCTGTGTAGATTATATCATACACGTTCCAATCACCCGGTGAGCGTAATGGATTCTTAAGCGGTGCTGTTTGTTTGTAGATACTGCCTGCCTGACCATTTACATAGGTTTTGTTGTTATAATTGTCCAACACCTGAACCTCATAAATACCCTGTAGAAAAATACCGCTGTTGCCTCTTGCCTGTCCCGAGCCTGTTATGTTTGCAGGAGCAGACCATTCAATGTGCAGTTGAAAATCATTAAATTCCTGCACAGTACTGATGTCGCCAGTACCTTTTTTTACAGTAAACGCCCCATTCTTTACATCCCATTGGGCAGCACCGCCATCTTTATCTTTCCATTTAGAAAGATCTTTTCCATCAAATAAAACAATAGCATCTGATGGTGCCGTTATAAAAGCATTGGTTGCAGCCTTGCCTGGCATAACGATGGCTGGTACCGGCTCATAAAATTCGGTCATTTCTGGCTTCATCTCAGGAGCTGTGGATTGCGCTTGTATGCTACCGATCATCATAAAAAATGAAGAGAATAGTAATGAAGTTTTAATTGGAAAAAATTTCTGTTTGATCATTGTTGTGAATTGTGAGTGGTGAATGGTGAATTGTGAATGGGGAATTTTTGAATGGTGAATGGTCAATTGTGAATTGTGAATGGTGAACTAGTGAATGGTCAATTGTGAATTTTGAATTATCAATCATCATTTCGTAAACCTCAAACCTCAAATTATCAATTATCAATTATCAATTATCAATTATCAAATTATCAATTATCAATTATCAATTATCAATTATCAATTATCAAATTATCAATTATCAATTATCAATTATCAATTATCAAATTATCAATTATCAATTATCAATTATCAATTATCAATTATCTCTAGTACCGTATTTTTTTTAAGTACGAAATACTATCCTGGATGCAGGTCATAGGATTTGCTGTCTGGTCTATCTCTACAATGTAATGTTTAATGTTAGTTTTCTTTGCTTGTGCAAAAATTTTTTTAAAGTCGATGCAGCCGTAACCAGGGCAAGTAAAAGATTTTTCTGGAGTTTTATCCATGTCTTTTACATGAAACAATTCAAAGCGATCAGGATAATTTTTTAATAAGCGAATGGGATCTCCACCTCCTTTGGTTACCCAGTATAAATCGAGCAGCATCGCTACTTTGGCGGGATCTGTTTCTTTTAACAGAACTTCATATCCCCACTCATAGCCCTGTACAGGCACAAATTCTTTATCATGATTGTGCATAGCCAAACGAATGCCATTTTTATTACACAACTCACCGAGGTTATTCAGGTCTTCTGCAGCTTTTTTAAAATCATCCAATTTTTTATTTTCCCCGGAATCCATCCAGGGCCAATAACAAACCAAATATTTTTTTTCAAAGAAATTAGCTTCTTCAATCATCTTATTCAGTACTCCGTCTTTTTTCATTTCTGCCATAGAACTACCCCCGGCTAATGGCTTAAGTTCCACTTCTTTTAAAAACTGTTTAAAAGTGGCTGCACTTTTTCCATAGTAATTACCAAATTCTAAATGCGTATAACCCATTGCAGCTACATTTCGCAAAGTACCTTCCCAATCGGCTTTCAACTCTTTTTGTAAAACACCTACAATCAACCCTACTTCTTTCAACCGCCTGCTTCCATCTTCGGCTTGCAGCAGGTTATTGCCAGCAAGTAAGCCAATACTTCCAAGCAGGGTCTGCTGAACGAAGGCTCTCCGTGATACATTTGCTTTCATATTTTTATTTATATTTTAGGTAACGCTCATCGTTTACGATCAGTTGGTTCAAGTAGTGCGTTAGCAGCGCCATTGCATTGCAAATTACGAATGATCGCCGCTGCGCTGCTGCTAATCTGCCTTTACAACTTTGTTAGATTTACGTATAGCGGCTACCCTTAAATCGCATTCATTGATACTGTTTGCCAAAGGCTTTTCCACTTAAACATTTTTACCCGCTTCACAGGCAGCCATTATTTGTTAACAGTGCCAATGATTGAGGGTCCTATAACTACGGCATCCATGTAATGATGTTTACAATTTTAGTGTAATAAAAGCCAGGTTTTTTTTATCTGATACACTAGAAAACGGTAACAGATTAGGTTACAAATCCAATGTGTATCCGTTTTTATACGCCCGCTTTACAAACTGGTTGGCTTCATCAAAATTGGTAATCTTCATATTTTTTGCGTCCCAAATTAATTTTTTTCTACCATCAAAATTCCCTTTGGCACCTTTGATATTCCATGCCTGTAAAGCCAGGTTGCCCATTAAAATGGCTTCGGTTAAAGGACCTGCATAATCAAAAGAAGAACTGAGTTCTTTTTTTCCATACCCGGCCATACAGGCATTAACCCATTGTACATAATGACCTTCGGGCACACGTGCAATAGTTTGTTTTACATTAATATCTTTATTACGGGACAGCGGCAACAAAACTGGGTTTTCGCCGTAGGTGCTGCACAGTAGTTTTCCTTTTGTACCAGCTATGATGGCGCCTCCACCCCAATCGCCCATGGCCTCATCGGGGCCTAATTCTTCGGGCCGTTCAGGCAGAAGGCCTCCATCCATCCAACGCAGCAAAACATCGGGCTTACCAGCATTGCCAGGAAATTTTAATTTTAATGTAGAAGCTGCAGGAAAGCTGTCAGGATGATAAGACGCATTCCACATTTGTTCATATAAATTAACCACGCTGCATTCTACCTCTGATGGATATCCTAAACCCACTGTTTTAAATACCGGATCAATGATATGACAACCCATATCGCCCAATGCACCTGTACCAAAAGAATGGTAACCACGCCAATTGAATGGCACAAATTCTTTATGATATTCCTCCCACTCATTTGGGCCAAGCCATAGTTTCCAATCCAGTTCCGGCGGTACTTCATCCTTTGTTACCGGCTTGCCAAAACCTTGCGGCCATATAGGACGGTTGGTCCAGCAGTAAATATCGGTGGCATCACCAATTAGTCCGGCATTATACCATTCCCGCATTTTTCGTACGCCGTCATTGGATGAACCCTGGTTGCCCATTTGTGTAACCACTTTATATTTCTTAGCGGCTTCGGTGAGTATCCGAGCCTCATAAATATCATGGGTTAATGGCTTTTGAACATACACATGCTTGCCCATGCGCATGGCCATTAAAGCGGCTGCTGCATGTGTATGATCTGGCGTAGATACAGAAACGGCATCCAGACTTTTCCCTTCCTTGTCAAGCATTTCCCGGAAGTCCTTGTAGTATGTTGCTTTTGGAAAACGCTGCCTTGATTTTACAGCCTGCCGATCGTCCACATCACACAACGCAATAATGTTTACATGTGGACTTTTTGCCAATTCTTCCAGATCGCCTTCTCCCTTTCCTCCCACACCTATACCACCAATATTGAGTTTATCACTGGGTGCGGTAAAGCCCCTGCCCAATACATGCCGGGGAACAATAAAAAAGCCTGCTGCTGCCAGCGAAGAATTTTTGATAAAGAACCTTCTTGATCCTTGTGCAGTTTCATTTTTCATACAAGCAAATGTTCGTTAGCTAACTATGTTATTTAAGATTTAAACATTGAGCCATTAAATGTAAACTGTTTTATTAAGACAACTGTGCTTTAGTATCCTTGTTTATTTTCAACACAGCAGAAAGTATAAATGATATATTTGTCAAAATGATTAAGATGAAAAAACATTGCTTCCTTTTATTTCAATTGCTAATCGGGTCTATTATTATGCTATCGTGCAGTAACAATGCCAATAATAATACCGACAGTAACGATTCCACAAAGGTTAAAACCAGTGATCAATCCGCAAATACCGTTGACAACTGGAACATGGGCATAGCCTTGTATTCTTTCAATTTGTTTCCTTTTTCAGTTTCACTGGACAAAGCGGATAGCGCAGGAGTAAAGTTTGTAGAAGGATTTTCTTTTCATGCATTAAAAGGAGAATTTAAGGATACTATAATGGCAGAACTTTCTACTTATGGCATTATAAAAATGAAACGAATATTGGATGAGAAAGGTATTCAGATGAAATCCATGTATGTTGGTGATGCAAAAGATGCTGAAGAGTGGAAGCGGTATTTTGTGATGGCAAAGACACTGGGTATGGAATTTTTAGTTTGTGAACCTAGCAAAGCGCACTGGAACATACTGGATAGCCTTGGAGAAATTTACAACATCAAAACTGCTATCCATGAACATGCAAAAGGAAGCAGTATGTACTGGCATCCGGACTCTGTGCTGGCCGCAATAAAGGGACATAAAAATATTGGTGCCTGTGCAGACATAGGGCACTGGGTGCGTAGTGGGTTAGATCCGGTAAAGTGCTTAAATCAACTGAAAGGCCATATAATAAGCATCCATTTAAAAGATATTGCAACATCAAATAACCTGAAGGGCGAAGATGTGATGGTAGGCAAAGGAGTCATAAATTTTCCCGGCGTTATTAATGAATTGAAGGCCCAGAATTTTAAAGGCATGGTGTATGTAGAATGCGAACATAAGATGGACAACAACGTGCCGGATATTATTGAATCAATACAATACTTTAACAAGCTAGCGGCAGGAGGAAAGTAAAATTTACGGGAGTGAAAAAAAGTGTAATGGCTAAACTGTTTGTTTGGTGAATTGATTAAAATAAAGTGTTACTTTTAATCACGACATATTCGATTAAAATAGGAAAACTTTTCTATCCTCCTATTTAAGTTATTTCTTCCCAAAATGTGCAGTTACACTTCCTACATTATCAATCACAACTTTTAACTCAATATCCTGATCAATAGTTATGAGTTTAGTAGGAGAGCCCGGGATTACCAGGTTTCCTTTTTCTAAAGACAAGCCCTTATCAGTTAAAAAATTTACCAACCATCGTAATGAATGAAGAGGACCTCCCATAATCTCTGAAGCGGTTGCAGACATTATGAAAGAATTATTCTTGTAAACAGTAAACTTCTCATCTTTGAAATTTAAATCTTTTGGAGAAACTCTTTGGTTTCCAATAATAAGTCCCGTATGAATGCCACCAGAACAAATTAGTTCCTGAAGGGTCGGTGGTTTTATCCAAAAGTTATATTCATGGATTTCAATGCCAGGGCTGATGTAGTCAATTGCATTTATAAGGTCCTTATCTGAAAGGTTTTTTCCTTCAAGATTTTTTCCAATTCTAAAGACCATTTCTGGTTCTATAGCACAGTTAATGTAATCGCTCCAATCAATATTTACTTGATTTTCTGTTGTGTGAGGGTAAAATAGCTTTCCAGTAATTGGCTCACTCAAACCAAACTGTCTCCTGATCGAACTGCTTGTGCACCCTACTTTAAATCCTGCCAGCGTTTCTCCAGATTCGATTCTTCTTTTCGTTACCAGGTCCTGTACTTCATAAGCTTCTTCAATCGAAAGATTTCCTACCAGGGTTTCATTTCCATGCCATTCCTTTTCGTAAAATGAGTGATAAAAATCTTCAGCTATTGATTCGATGTTTTTCATAAGCTCTTTAATATTTTTTTATGTTACACCGTACGTTGCTTGCTAAAATATATAAACGGCGTTTTTAAAAGTGATGTGACATACAATGATATTCAAAACAGCAAATTATCCCTACGCTTAGTTGTACAAGTACATGGAGGCTCTCCCATGAAAATTGAGTATAAAAACTTTCGAATAAAAGTGTTCTAAGAAAACCGGCAACCTACTTGTTTTATAGTAATGAATAACATTGAAATTTGTAACTGGTAAAAATACTAAAACGAATTTATATGGTTGAGCAAAGAACACTTGTTTTAACTTAAGTGTGTCCTGATAGCTATCGGGTTAGCAAAGCTGAACGGTAGATATTTCACTATTTACAATTCAGCATTCGATAGCTTTCAGTTCACCAATCGATCGGTCATTTTAAACGTAGCATAGCAGTAGTTCGCAAAAGCTTGTTGGTATTGATTTAAAACTATTTGTACCATTTGTGTATTGATAATAGTTTAATTGGATTATCCTAAACAACTGCTCCAACTGCATTGTACCGAAAGTTTGTTGGCATGGCTGTTAAAGTAATTGGGTTTAATCGACCATGTATTTTGCCCACTTAATTTGTACAGGCCCTATCAATCCGGCTTCTATCAATTGAGCATCTTTAAAATCAGTTGTCCAGGCATTCGGCAGTTTGGTAATATTGCTTCGCATTTGTTGCAGCCCTGCAGGTAATTTTGCATCGCCAATTAATTGATTGTTGATAGAGTTAACTACTTCTATCACCAAATAATTGTTGCCCGGTTGTACAAATTCGGTAATATCAAACTGATGATTTTTGTACCAATGCAAACCAAGCCGTTGCCCGTTTAAATATACTTCAGCTATTTCTTTTACATTGTTGAGTGCTAAAATTAAACCGTATCCACTTTTTATTTGTGCTGCTGTAAGCATAAAACTATTGTGATAAGCCGCTGTACCGGAAAAATATTTTACCCCGTCTTTATTACTTAAATGCCAGAATTGCAATTGGCTGAAAGTGTCAATAACAGGACTTTCTGTTCTTTTTTGAAACCGAACCTGCCAGGGGCTGTTGATGGTAAGTGGGGTAGTGTTGGCTAATGAGGTGCTATCTAAAACGGCTAACCCTTTTTTGGTGTATAGCACTTCGGTAGCACCCTGGGCTATTCGTTTTTTTATACCAGGTTGCTTTGCCTTATCGTTGGTAAAAACAATAAAGCAAGCTCCATCTACTGCAAGCGATAATGGAATCGTAATGCCATTTTTACCTGTTGAAAATTGATTGATGGGGAATATCTCACCTGTTTCTGCATTCCAGTATTGAGGTATTTTGTTGAATACCCTAAAGCTGCAAGTGCCGTTAATATTGGCTGCTGTAGTGTTGCGTAAAAAATAAATTTCCTTATCGCTCACGCTGCGGTGTATATAATCTATAGCCGTATCGCCGGCATTATTCAACTGTACCTGCACATCTGTAATAATGTTTTTTTCCTGCAATACGGTTCTTACTGTTTTGCCCCACACTACTTTTCCTAAGCCATATTGATGTTCTTGTATGTTGCTGCTATCGCAATTGCCCCATAATTTATCAGCTAATTGCTGTACCAGTTTGTCGTTGGCTGTAGCATTTTTTAAGCTATACGATTTAGCAGGTTTTGGTCCAACAATAGTAGCGCCTGCTGCTACCAATTGTACTAATTTTTGTAAAACAGTTGGGTTCATCGTTGTTTGGTTGGGCAGCACCAACACTTCGTAATACTGACCATGCGGTAAATAAATCCGATGGTTTTTTACCGTCATTTTATTGATGATAATATCCGTGTTTACTACGTCGTAATCGTATCCACTGCCAAGCGTTGCAGGTACATGTTTAGGCGCTACAAAATTGGGTGCTTCGTCGCCATAATAAAAAGCTACATCACCTACAAAATTTCCCTGCTGTAGTAAATAACTGCTTCTTCCTAAATATTCATGAAAGCCCTGCGACTTAGACCACCACCCATTTGTAGTGTTAATGATGGTGCCAAAATTATATATCCAGCCGGGGATGCCGCCTTCCGGCGGGCTATGTGGAAACGTGTGATATACAAAACGGTTTAAGCCTTCACATAAGGCTCGGTCGGCCAAAGGTTTTAATTCGCCGGGACCTTCCTGCCAAAGCCATACGCTGGTAAAAGCTTCTGCTTCCACAAATTTTTGATTGTAAATATGGGCGGCACTTGCTATGCCTTTTACTATTTGTAAATCGTTTGATTGGTCATGGTTATTCCAAAATTCTCCACGGGGCACCGTTAGAGAACCGAGTGCTTTTAAATCTTCAAAAGGTACATTGTGTATGGGTTGTCCGGGGCCACCTGCCTCTGCATAAAAACCCAGTCCCACCTGTTCACTCATCAGCCTGCCTTTTACATAGTGGTTGTTAATAATAAGGTCGGATAATAGTTTTGTAAAATCAAACTGAAAACGATTGGCATTTTCTTTATCTGCATAAGTAACACCATTTAATAATGGTAAATAGGACAATAAACTATACCCATATTTTTGTTGAAAAGCTTCTGCAAGCAAGGGTGTCCACACTCCTGAATTTACCTCGTAGCTATCCTCATATAAATATTTTAAAGAACGATTTTTTAAACTGCCCAACCCGGTTTTAATTCTATCAATTACATAATTCATATTGGCCTCCTGCGCTGCTGCACTAAAATGGTCCAGCACAAACCCTTTGGATGCAGGGCTTGCAGTAGCCAACTGCTGCCCTGTAGGAAAACAAACATACCGCACAATATGCCACTTGCCTGCTGGCACCTGCCATTTCAATACTCCATTGGCGGCAATTGAATTGTTAAGCATTATTATTTTAGTACTGTTATCAATGGCTTCTTTATCATTTAATGAATAGGCAACAGTGGCGATGTCTTTATAAAAAACAGGCAAACCTGTTGCTGAACTTTTTGGCACCAGATCATAATTTACATCTCTTGAGCCGGGGGCAACTACAGGAAAAGGGATGCTGGTATTAAACAACACCGGGCCAGTAACGATGGTATCAGTATTAAACAAACCCATAGCCGCATGTGCTGGCTTAACCCAAGCCCCACCTGCATTCCAGCTACTGGAAGTTATTAAGCCAAGCTCCATATTTAACCGCTCTGCTTCCTTTACTGCAAAGGCAATTCCCTGCACCGATTCATCGCTTAAAAATGCAGGGCCCGTGGGTAATCTATTATTGTTATCAACCATTGCACCCACATCCCAAATATCGAAACCACTCATACCTTTTTGTTTGGCCTGTTCCAGCTCGTAAGTAATTTGTGATAAACTGAAATTGCCATTTACCCATGGCCACAGTGCTTTTGGTTTGGCACAGAGCGGTGGGTTTTTAAATGTTGTTTGGGTTACAACATCTTTTAAAGGCATGATATTAATTTGTGCTGCAGCAGCAAGGGCAACTATGATAAAAATAGCTGTCAGCGAAAATGATATTGTAAATCGTGGCATAAATTATTAGTAGTAAAAGTGAAAATGATTAAGGTTATTTTTTGTTCATTTCCAGGCTGATGTTATTAATAATGCCAGTCATTTTGCCTGCGCCTTCTCCGTCATAGCCTTTTTCCTGGTACAATATATTGCCTGCCGCATCAATAATTATTACCTGCGGATAGCCTTGTGTAAAATCATCCGGTAATCCAAATTGCTTTTTTACAGACTGGTTGTGTTTTAATTGTTTGGCAGTTAATGGCGGCTTACGTGGAAAATCTACATCCAAAAAAATAAGTTTGCCGACGGCGAAATCAATAAAGCTGCTATCGCTGAATACATCCTGCTGCATTTTTATGCAGGGCGGACACCAATCCGAACCATGGAAGAATAGCAGTACCGGTTTGTTTTCTTTTGCTGCAGTAGCAACGGCTGTTGTGTAATTTGTAAACCAATGCAGTGCTGATTGCGAAAAAGTGCAGGTAGCCGAAAAAAATAGACAGGTAAAAATTGCAAGGCATCGTGTCATGATAATCATTTTTTAAAGATTGATTGACTAAAATAGCAAACCTTCAATGATTTTCAACTATTTTGATGCAGCATAGAGCAGTAAGGTTTATTGACTGCGATGCCGTATGTTAGCATGATCGTTTAAGTATAAGCTTTGTTATTTCTTTACTTTTAAAAGAAATACGTGTCCTTTTGCGATTGTATTGCCCTTCAACTTAAAAAATATGATTCTTTTCAAATTACCTGCAGGGATTGTAGGGCGATATACAAAGTGAATTTGCTATAAAAAAATTACTCATAACTAAACAAAAAGCTATGCCCATCACCAGACGAAAATTTTTAAACGACAATGCCAAACTATTGGCCGCGGCTGGAGTAGCAGCGATTGCGCCGCTCCCACTTTTTTCAGCTATCCGGCAAAAGACTGCATCTGCCAACGAAAAAATTAAAATTGGATTGATTGGTGCAAAAAATATGGGATTTGGAAACCTGGAGAATGCACTGAAACAACCGGGTGTAGAATGTATTGGATTGTGTGATGTGGATGATACTATTTTGGCACAACGCAGTGCGGACGTTGAAAAAATTCAGGGTAAAGCCCCCATAAAATATAAAGACTTTAGAAGCCTTTTAGAGAACAAGGATATTGATGCCGTCATTATTGGCACACCCGATCATTGGCATTGTTTACCATTTGTGTATGCCTGCGAAATGGGTAAAGATATTTATGTAGAAAAGCCTTTGGCGAACAGCATAGCAGAATGCGATTTGATGGTGAAAGCAGCCAGGAAATATAATCGTGTGGTGCAGGTAGGACAGCAGCAACGCAGCGGCAATCATTTTAAATCTGCCATTGATTTTATAAAGGCCGGAAAAATTGGCCAGTTAAGAAAGGTGAATATTTGGGGCAATTTTAATTATGGCATAGGTAGAATAAAAGTGCCTGATACCGCAGTACCCGCCGGTGTGGATTTTGACCAGTGGCTGGGCCCGGCGCCGATGCGTAGTTTTAATGCGGCCAGGTTTCACGGCTCCTGGCGCATGTTTTGGGATTATGGTGGAGGATTGATGACAGACTGGGGTGTCCATTTATTGGACATGGCTTTGTGGGCAAAAGATATCAACACCTTTCCACTTTCCGTGTCGGCTGCCGGTGGCAATTTTTCTTTTCCCACTCACGACCACGAAACGTTCGACACGATGGATGTAACCTACCAATTGAAAGATTTTACCATCAACTGGCAGCATACTGCAGGCACTCAGCAAGGTCCTTATCGCAGAGCTTATGGGCTGGCTTTTGTAGGCAATGATGCTACGTTGGTGATAGACAGAGATACCTGGGAATTATTTCCTGAATATGATAACGAGAACAAAAAGTTTAAGGCTGCTTCGGTGGAGAAAAGAACAGGTGTTGATTCGCATGAAGATCACATGAAGGATTTTTTAGCTTGCATTAAATCCAGAAAAGATCCTGCCTGTACTATTGAAAATGGAAGGCTTGTGGCGCTATATGCACACATGGGTAATATTGCTTTACGCACCCAATCGAGGTTGTTATGGAATGAAGCCGCCAACAATTTTGGCGACAATGCAGCGGCAAATGCATTGATAACACCAGTATATAGAAAACCGTGGGTGCTGCCGAAGCTATAGATAATCATCGCTATTTTATTCCGGAGCTAATTTTAGAATTGCTGGCGATGTACAATTTATAATAGCAGGCTTTTTTAAACTTCAGTACTTCCTCTTTTTTAAATATGGGAAAGCACCTGAATCACGAACGCATTTATTTTTTTGCCTGCCACGGAAACTTTCTAAGCGCTGTATAACGAGCATGTTTACACGTTGGCAAGTTATATTGTGCAATAATGAACACACTAAATTTTTTATAAATAAATATACTGATGAAAAAATTGCTTTTTGGAGGATGTTTTATTTTTCTTCTTGTGAATAATAGCTTTGCTACAACTGCATTACAACCCATACACCTTACCTGCGAATATCTTGAAAACCCCTTGGGTATTGATATGGCAAAGCCACGCCTTAGCTGGAAGTTTACCAGTACAGAGCGAAACGAGTTTCAAACAGCGTATGAAATTTTAGTGAGTGATAATGAAAAAGACAGCAAGTTATTAAAAGGAAATTGTTGGCAAACAGGTAAAATTATTTCAACAGAAAATATTCACATTGAATACAACGGCCAGCCATTAAAAGCGTTCACCAAATATTACTGGCGGGTAAAAGTATATGATAAAAATGGCATTGCTTCTGCGTGGAGTACGATTGCCAGTTTTGAAACTGCGGCATTGCAGGCAAGCGACTGGCAGGCAAAATGGATTGGTGATGGCAGTAAGCAATTTGAAAGAGACGAAGATTTTTATCAGGAAGATCCTATGCCTTTGTTTAGAAAACAAATCAACATCCGTAAAAAAATTGCAAGCGCACGATTGTATATTTCTGGCCTTGGCTATGCTGAGGTTTACATCAACAATAAAAAAGTGGGAGAAGATTTTTTAAATCCCGGCTTTACGGCTTACCGAAAAGAAGTGTTGTATTCAACCTATGATGTAACCAATTTATTGACTAAAAATTCAACAAACACCATTGGTATTATGTTGGGTAATGGCTGGTACAATCCCTTGCCATTACGGCTGTTTGGTCAGTATAATTTGCGCAATGTGCAGCAAACGGGCAGGCCCTGTGTAAAGGCACAGGCACTAATTACCTATACGGATGGTACAGTTGAAACCATTGCCACTGATGAAAGCTGGCAGTGTGCACCCGGCCCCGTTATCCGCAACAATGTTTTTTTAGGAGAAGAATACGATGCCCGCTTGGAAAAAAGTTTTACGGCAACGGGTGGCTGGAAAAATGCAGTCATTACCACAGGTCCGGATGGCGTATTGAACGCTCAAATGCAACCACCCGTTCGCATTACAAAACAGGTGCAACCAGTAAGTATCAACGAAGTAGGTAAGGATACTTTTATAGTAGATATGGGGCAAAATTTTGCAGGCGTTGCCCGGATAAAAGTAAGCGGTCCGGCTGGCACTGCGGTTTCTCTGCGCTTTGCCGAAATTATTCATCCCAATGGCGCCCTTAACTGGATAACCACTACAGCAGGTCATATAAAAGAGATGTGGAATATGAGCGGCGGCCCCGGTGCACCAAAAACTGCCTGGCAAAAAGATGTATATATTTTAAAAGGAAAAGGGGTGGAGGAGTGGCATCCCCGCTTTACTTTTCATGCATTCAGGTATGTAGAAATTACCGGATGGCCCGGCAAACCAACCTTACAAGATATAGCAGGATTGCGGATGAACAGCGATGTGCAGCAGCAAGGTAATTTTGCCTGCTCCAACGAGATGTTTAATACACTCCACGACAACATCCAGTGGACTTTTTTGAGTAATATTTTTAGCGTACAATCTGATTGTCCGGGCAGAGAAAAAATGGGTTATGGTGCAGATATTGCTGCCACGGCTGGTGCATATATCCACAATTACAATATGGCTAATTTTTACCGGAAAACGGTGCAGGATTTTGCCAACGACCAACAGCCCGATGGCGCTATTACTGAAATAGCACCTTACACAGGAATTGCCGACCGGGGATATGGCGGCCAATCCGGACCGTTGGGATGGCAACTCGCTTTTAGCTTTGTACAAAAAAAACTGTACGATTATTATGGCGATAAACAAATCATTGAGCAGCAGTACCCGGCTTTTAAAAAGCAACTCGATTTTCTGCAAGCCAATGCTAAACAGGGTTTGTACCACTGGGATATTGGCGATCATGAAGCAATTGACCCTAGGGCAGAAGCTTTTTCCGCTGCTTGTTTCTATTATCATCATGCAATATTGGCCACCGAATTTGCCGGTATCCTCAACAAGAAATCCGATTCCATTCAATATGCAGCATTGGCCAACCGCATAAGAACTGCCATTGTTCGCAAATATTTAATACCCGAAACCGGTCGCTTTGACAACGCCACCCAGGCCGCACAAATTTTCGCCTTATGGTATAATATTTCCCCGGAAAAAGAAAAAACCTTTGAGGTATTATTAAGTGAATTTGAAAGACATAACTGGCATGTATCAACGGGTATTTTTTCTACCATGATGCTGTTTGATGTATTGCGGGAAAAAGATAAAAATGAACTGGCTTATCGGATAGCCAATCAACGTGATTTTCCAGGCTGGGGTTACATGCTGGCCAATGATGCCACCACGCTTTGGGAGAGTTGGGAAAAGCCTTCTTCTGCGTCTTACAATCATCCCATGTTTGGTTCTATTGAGGAATGGTTTTATAAATCACTGTTAGGGATAAACGCTGCTGCACCCGGGTTTAAAAAAATCATCATCAAACCACAACCTGCTGAACTTACCTGGGCAAAGGGATCTTATCAAAGTATGTATGGCCTTATTGAAAGCGACTGGAAAAAAACAGACAGCAGTTTTGAATTCCGGGTCAATATTCCGGTAAATACTACGGCAGAAATTTGGGTGAAGGCAAGTGAGCAGGATGCGATTACTGTGAATGGAAATGGTAACCTGGCAGCGGTTGGTATTTCTACAGTAAGGCACCAGGATGGATACGCTGTGCTGTCTGTAGGTAGCGGAGTGTACAAGGTTCACGTTGATCAATAGAAATAAAACCTCCTTTTATTTAAAAAAATTACAGATGAAAATTGTTTCGTTATGGTTGCTGTTAATTTGTTTCGAAGAAAGTTATTCGCAACACAACCAGCACTGGTTTGCCTTTAAGCCTGGCATCAACAAAACAACCAGTGCCATCAACATGAGCCAATGGCTGGATAAGCCCGCTGGCAGGCATGGTTTTTTGCAATACCGGGGAAAAGATTTTGTATTTGAAGATGGCACTAAAACGAAATTCTGGGGAGTCAATATTGCAAGCAATTGTCCGTTTGTAAAGGAGGAAGAAGCTACCCGCTGGACAAATTTTATGGCCGGTTATGGTATCAATGCAGTAAGGTTTCACAAGTTTACCTGGGAGGCTACCGATGGCATACATTCCACACAACTCACCAACGCAAAATGGAAAAACTTTGATTTTTTCTGCAACGAATTGCGCAACGCCGGTATCTACTATAGCTGGTCGCATATTTATGGGCATCGCTTGTTAGCTGCAGACTCTTCGAGGGTACTGGCTTACCGGGAAGTGGCCGGTACAAAATTCCCCTGGTCGCATTTAAACGGCAGCACGGCGGGGATTGTAAATTTCGCCGAAGATCTGCAAGCCCTTAATATTGAGCTTACGGTTAACATGCTCAATCACATTAATCCCCAAACCGGTTTGCGTTATGCCGATGACCCTGCACTCAATTTTATTGAACTGCAAAATGAAGACAATATTTTTTGGGGTGCCATAGAAGAAACGTTAAAACAAACCCCCACGTATAGAAAATTATTGTGCCGGCAATTTAGCGACTGGCTGAGAAAAAAATATGGTACGCAGGAAAATTTAATGGCCGCCTGGAAACAGCAAGGCTTGCCCGCAGGGGAATCATTGGAACAAAATAATATTTATCCTAAACCCAATCACGGTTATTTTAGTTATGAAACAGAGCAGGCGCAAAAAAAAGGCAAACCACTACCTTTAGATGTAGCCGACCGGGCAACATTTTTGTATGAAGCCCAGCTTCATTTTTACCAGCGTTTTACAGCGGCTATCCGTGCAACCGGGTACAAAGGTGTGATAGTTGGTAGTTGCTGGCAGGCAGGATCAGGCATTGCACATTTTTACAATCTCTTTGCCGATTACAATGCTGGTGTAATTGACCGGCATAATTATTCCGGCGGCGGCACAGGTCATCAGTTGACTACCGGTAAAGTAGATAATGAGGCCATGGTAGCTATGCCGGGGTCGGGTTTATTGAGTACCGGTTTTCAGCAAGTAGCCGATCGGCCTTTTCAAATTTCTGAATGGATGGCATTAATACCGAACCAATGGACGGCAGAAAGTTCGCCCATTATTGCAGCTTATGGCATGGGCTTGCAGGGTTGGGATGCATCGTATGCTTTTGCTATGGATTATGATCATTTTACACCCACCATACAAAGCCATGGTGTGTACAATGTAACCTCGCCCACCCAGTTGGCGTTATACCCGGCGCTAGCCAGTATGATTTATAACAATGATATTAAAGAAGGCGAAACCATCTTAAACCGAAATATTGATACCAACGATTTGAAACGGGGCATAGTAAACATAACCGATAAAACCACCCAACAGGCAGACGTAAAACAGTTTGATGCGGAAGTTCCTGCACAGTTACTTGCAGTGGGTAAAACAACCCTGAGCTTTAATAATCCGGCGTCTGAAAAACGCCTGGATAATTACCACCGTTTTATAGATAGCGTTGGCAAAATAATTACATCCGTAACCGGGCAATTGGTATGGAACTACAGTGGCAAAGGGTGCTTTACCATCAATGCACCGTGTACTAAAGGCATCGTTGGTTTTATAGATAGCCGTATCTTCCAGCTCGGTGAAATAAGCCTGCAAACTACCAACGATTTTGCAGTGATATTGGTAACAAGCCTGCAGCAAAAAACGCCGCTCGCAACTGCAAAAAAAATACTGGTCACGGTGATGGCACGTGCAGAGAATACTGGCATGCAGTATAATGATACGCAAAGCAAATTACTACAATTGGGCACAGCACCCATACTGTTGGAGCCTGTTGAGGTAACACTCAATATTAAAAGAAAGAAGGGTAAATCACCAACGGTATATGTGCTCGACCACAGTGGCAACAGAACAGGCGAAACAATTGCCGTAACGAAAAACACTGTTTATATTGACAGTAAAATTTATAAGACGATGTATTACGAAATTGAATTTAAAAAATAAGATATGAAACTGATATTATTTTTTTTGATGACTTGCGGCTGCCTGCTGACAAGCTTCTCTTTTTTATTACCCGATAATAAAGGCCTGAGAAAAACCTGCTATGTGGATGGCCGTTTTTTATATGCTCCCAATGGCGAAAAAGTTATTCTACGGGGTGTCAATAAAATGAATGTGGTAACCGATCGAACAGGTGAAAAATCATTTCCGGAAATTGCCAAAACCGGGGCTAACTGTGTTCGCATTATGTGGATGAAACGGGGCGGCGGAGGTAAACAGCTAGACACCATATTGGGCAATTGTATAAAGAATAAAATGCTGCCCATTATAGAGCTGCATGATGCTACGGGGCAATGGAATAAGCTGGATGACTGCGTAGATTTTTGGCTGCAAAAGGATGTGGTAGCCGTAATAAAAAAA
>Ga0163147_10001272_pt1 | contig 38859 bp, 35 predicted proteins | sample OliLakLV19MP6G1_FD_148597 | JGI IMG/M metagenome (GOLD analysis project Ga0163147, IMG submission 148597) | Freshwater microbial mat bacterial communities from Lake Vanda, McMurdo Dry Valleys, Antarctica- Oligotrophic Lake LV.19.MP6.G1 | ecosystem: Environmental > Aquatic > Freshwater > Lake >...
CACGATCGACGATATCTTGCCCCAGGCCTTCACGACGAGTGAGTTCGGTTTGGATGGCTGTTACGGCTTCATTCATTTCTTCTTGGAGACCTGGTCTTTTGGCAACGGTTTGATTCATTTTTTGACGGTTTTCGGCAATACGAGCGACACGATCTTGAGCCTCGTCAAAAGCTCGCTTCACGGCTGGACTCATCTCACCAATAGCTTTTCCGCTTTGCATGACGGCTTTTTGTTCTTCAATACTCGCTGGTTTTGCTTGGAGGGCATCGAGTTTTGCGTGAATTTCTTCCATCATGAGATCTCTTTCAGCTTCGTCTTCGGCGATGAGTTCATTCATCGCTTTGAGCGGTTTTTGTTCGCCTCCGGACAGTTCGGCTAGTTTTTCTTCCATTTTTCTCATCCGTTCAGCGGCGGCTTTGGTTTTTTCTGGATCGACTTTAGGGATGTCTGGAGTTTCGCTCATAGAGATTGGTTGGCCACAGATTATCATGCTCTTGATCCGTCTTCCATGTTCAGCTAAGCTGGAGGCCTATGAAAGGTATTAATCTTTATCACGAAGTGCCAGCCGGGAGTCCAGATGAGTTCATGATGGTGGTTGATTTGCCAAAGTTTTCGTCGAATAAATACGAATATGATGAAGAAGGCGGCTTTTTCAAGCTTGACCGCGTTTTGCATTCCCAGATGTTCTACCCATTCGATTACGGTTTTATCCCACAGACCCACTCAGATGATGGGGACGCGATCGACGTTTGTGTGCTTGTGACCTATCCGACATTCTCGGGCTGTGTCATTAAGTGCCGGGCGATTGGGATGATTAAGACTTCGGATGAAAAGGGAGGGGATAATAAGATTTTGGCCGTACCGGTCGGAAAATTAGATCCACGTTTTAACGAAATCCAATCGGTCGACGATTTGCCGAAGCATGTTCAGGAAGAATTGTTGATCCATTTCAAGGAAATTAAGAAGCTGGAGAAGGCGAAGTACGACAAGGTTCAGATTGATGGGTTTGGGAATGTTGAGGAAGCTAAGGCGGAGATTCAGCGCGCGATGGATGCGTATAAGGCAAAGCACGCTTAAGAAGAAATTTTAAAAACACCTCGATTTGTCTCGGGGTGTTTTTGTTTGACATTCGTTCGTCCGAATGAGGGAATGCATGTCTATGTTCGACCTTGTTTTCTTTCCCCTGCAATTCATCATAGGTCTATTTTCTTTTTTTGCGTTGAACCCTTTTTCTTGGCTATATGCGGTTGTTTTAGCCTTGATTTTCTTTGTTGGAAAGAAAGTCCTGCCTCTAGTAAAAAGAAAAACTTTTTATGCGACACTGGCTGGATCTCAGCTTTTGCTTTGGGTGAGCCTGTTCGTCTCGAAAGTAGCTTTGCCTTATTCCGATCCTTGGAAGGAGCCGGCGGCGAAGGGCGGTTTTCCGTTTACCTCTTTTTATTATCCGCAGCCGCCACTCGGAGGAGATATACCTCCTTTGGCTCAATGGCCAGGTTTTTACTTGAATTTCGTTGTTTGGTTTGTTGCTGCGGCTTTGATGGTCATACTTTGGTCACGTCGCAAGGAGTTGAAGCTTCAGACCGTCCATTCGGCCTTATTTGTAGCCTTTTGTGTTTCTTTAGTCGGTTTAGGGTATGTTGCCTGGCAATTTGATTAATCCCTTGCTTGGTTGGCTAAGGCTTGGTAAGCTCCTCGCGCAAATCCAACCATAGGGGCGTCGTATAATGGTAGTACAACGGTCTCCAAAACCGTTAGCGTGGGTTCGATTCCCCCCGCCCCTGCCACGGAAATTACCGCTTGAATAAGCGGTAATTTTTGTTGAGGAGAGGAAGGAATAGAACTTTTAGTACGTATCAGGTAGTCTAATCATTATGATTTATCTCATTGGCGGCGCACCTCGTGTAGGAAAAAGTATTGCCGCAAAAAGAATTGCAGAGATCAAGCATGCGAATTTTATTTCTACGGACGACCTTTGTAGTAGGATCATTGAGACGCTTTCAGATACCGAACGCAGGGAAAGATTTCCTTTACCCAGTTTTTCTGGAACAGCTTCCGAAAATGTTTTAACTCCGCAAGAACGTGTCGATTTTCAATGGATTTCTGCAAGATCTCTGGAACCTGAAATTGATAAAATCGTCAAAGACACTATATCCAGTGGCAAATCCACAGTCATCGAAGGTGTACATCTTCTTCCTGATCATGTTCGAGCATTAATTGAGAGCAATGGTTTACAAAATATTCAATCGCTCTTCGTTGGACTAAAGGATGTAAATCGCGTAGTAGATGGGATCATGAAAAATTCCAGCGCGGATAATTGGATGAAGGAAAGCAGCCCCGCTGTGATTCGACAGGTTGCGGAGTTTGTAGCCGCCTCTAGTGTTCGTCTTCAAGAGGAAGCCGTACAAAACCATCTATCATATCAAGAACGCACTGAGGACTTTGAAGGTGATATAAAACGATTCAGTGAACGTATGATTGGGGAGGTTGAGGGGAAGATTCCATTAAAATAGTCCTAACGTCCGATACTAGCCCCTGCTAACATTTTAACCGCGTAATATCGCGGTTATTTTGTTTGAGAAGCTATAAAAATGGAACTATTCTCCTTCTTCAGTTAGAATCACTTTTATGAAAATCATTGAATTCCTTGGAATGGCGAGAGCTGGAAAAACAACGCAAATAGATCGTCTCAAGTCCCACCTAGTATCTAAAGGACTTCGCGTTGCCGTGCTTACGGATCGGGAACGTGCACAGACACTGAAGACGTCTCCAAGCGAAGGTCTGGCATACACTCTCACCTTCTTCTCGGCTGCAGTAGAATCATATTTTGAACATCTGGGAAAAGTAGATTATCTGCTTATTGATCGTGGTTTCAATGATGTAGCTGTTTGGTCGGATGTACGTTTTGCTTTGGGTGAAATTTCTGAGGAAGAATCTACTGCGTTAAAAACAGTTTTTAGTCGTTTCACAAAAATGGTAGATAGAACGTTTTACTTCAAACTCCCGGTTGAAGTCGGTTTGAGTAGACATGAAAAAACGGAACATCAGGCAGTTGACGAAGTTGCGATGAATAAGAAATGGCTTGATGTGTTGCAGGCATCATACGAAAAGAATCAATCATCGTTTACGAACGTGACGGTCATCGACGGCATGGAAGCCTCGTCAACAGTCGAAAAACAAATTGTCGCCGCTATACAGTCGTAAAAGTTATAATTTTTTTCACGAGCCCCTGCTAACAGAAATCTCCGCTCAATCTTCGTTTATTTCGAGCCCGACATCCTCAAGCATTCCAGATTCTCTGGGAGAGGGGATAGATATATACGTTCATCTATTCCCCCGCGACTTCGTCCGAAGATCGGCACATGCTATGCTGACATCATATTTATGCAGAAAAAAGTCTTTCGTTCATTGGTATTGTCTTTGTTCGTAATCTTTTCGCTTGCCGTCGCCCCGGTTTCAGCTGCGACGCTTAGCTCTAGATTGAAGGGTATGATATTACTGCCGGTGCAGGGGAAAGGAGAACTGTGGTATGTGAATTCCATCGACGGCAAGAGGCATCTTCTCGGAACAGATAGTCAGGCTCTCTACCAGACGAAGATGTTGGCGGTGCAGTTGGATGAGAAGGCCTTCCGTTCCTATACGATACGTGGACGTTTTTTTATGCTCAAGACCGATCAGAGTCGGGTTTGGTACATTGAACCGAAAGCTGCGAAGCGATATTACTTCGATGGGACCTCTGGCTCATTTCGTTTTTTGCATACAATCGCTTTGGGAATTCTGGACCGTGATCTTTCGCAGATTCCTGCATCGATGAATGTCTCTTCAGTCCCTGTGGCATTAAACTGTCTGGATATTGATTGTTTTATCAACGCCGTCAAACAGAAGCGTTTTGTCGTTCTTCGAAGTAAGGATGCCTTCTCTCCTGTTCCATCTACGCAGAGATTAACCTTCCAGCCAACGAAAGAGTTCTATGCCTATCAGAACTATACCGTTCCTGAAGCGGTCGTTTTTTCCGACGCCGATAAGGCTCAATTGCGGCAGAGCGGGGAGTCTGAGACAGAAATTCAAACTTATCAATCAGAAATGAGTGGAGAAACGTTTTGGGGATTGACTCAAGACTGCACATTTACGAATTTGGATGCGTTTGTTGCGGCTTTAGAGCGTTGGAAGAAAGGGTCTCTTTCTACGAACGATCTCGATTTTGCTCAGTGTGTAACTTCAGGTCTCACGTCGAAACCATAGATGCTTTCGTCTTTCTTCCGGTAGGTCTGTGTCGCTAAAGTCGTCGCAAGACGGCTTTTGTGTTATTTAGGATCCGTTGGGTAATAGCTTGTGGTACAATTTTCGCATCCAGTTGAATAACTTATGACGACTCATTCTCCACCCCAAGAAGTTGTTTTGGCTTTACAGGGCGCTATCCCTGATTTTTTAGTACCGATTCGGCGCATAGGATCTTTTTGGAGCTGGATCGTTGGTCTCATTGGTAGTTCGGCTTGGTTGTTTTTGTACGGCTTTGTCGCCAAAATTACGATTAACTCAGCTTTCACTGAACATTCGATTATATCCGTGTCACCACGTCCGTGAGTGTAGCCTGGCAAGTGTTTAGCTTTTTGCTATTCAAAACGTCTTGTACGGTCTGCCACATATCGAGTTCGACAATCGGCGTGTGCTTGCCCTCGTAGAGCTTATCTTGCCACATGAATTTGCTAACGTAGAAAGGATTATGAAGCATTCGAGACATGACGGACTTCTTTAGCTCGCAACGACCAATGGGCAAGTCCTTGGTCAATTTCAAATCTTCAACGTACTGTACGATGCTCTTTAGTGAGTATTGTCCTGTCGTGTACACGTTGAAAATCGTTTGTATGAGGTGTTTATTTTTATCGTCGATGATAATGATCGACTTTTTTGTGATCGGGTCTTTGGCGTTCAGGTATCCAAGGGGAGCTTGATGCGGATACTCTCCAAGCCGTAGTTTCTCTTTGTTACCTTTATCGACCTCCTCGGTGAGATTGTCGATGTAGTTTTTAGCTATCAGGGCACGAATACCGAACATGAATTTATCACTCGATAAACAGAAGATCGTTGTTTCGTCCGTTCATCCCGGCTGGGTAAAAACGGACATGGGCGGGCTTGAAGCCGACCTCTCTTCTGAAAAAGCGGCAAAGCAAATTTTTGATTTTGCAATTACACGACCTAGAACGGGAGCTTCTGGTACGCTGGTAAATCGTTGCCTTGGTGAATTGAGTCAAGATTGTCTAAATACCCCCTGGGGGGTATTATATTTTCATATGCGCCAAGACAACCATGAGCTCATTCGTCGTCTCAAAATCGTCGAGGGCCAAGTACGAGGCTTGCAAGACATAATCCTGAAAGTCTATCAGCTTAAACAAGAATAATTGATGACAAACGACATATGAAAAAACTTTTCCTCCCCTTGGGAGTCCTTGTCCTCTTCGGCGCTGGTTGCGTTTCAACCAGCCGACCTTCGATGATGGGCGGGCAAGCTGCACAGACGGAAAACGCCCTGCGGGAGCACTGCAAGATGATGCCGGGTATGCCCGTCTGCGCGAAATATCGTGATGCGAATGCGCCATCCGTATCGATGTCAAACGGTTTTGAGCGAAGTACGATGGGTTTACCCGACGCGAAAATCCAAGAAACGACGGTGCTGAACAACGGCGATGTATATTCTCTGTCCGCTGATTTTGTAAAAAAGAACATCGAGGGAAAGACGATCCGCATGCTTGCGTATAACGGAGAGCTTCCCGGACCAATGTTGCGCGTACAGCAAGGAGATACCATCCAGATCAATTTCAAAAATAACCTCGATCAGCCGACGACGGTCCACTGGCACGGAATCCGTGTTGATCATGCGAATGACGGTGTACCGGATGTGACGCAACCTCAAGTGAATCCGGGAGACACGTATGTCTATACGCTGAAGTTCCCTGACGCGGGTCTCTACTGGTACCACCCGCACATGCGCGAGGATTATCAACAGGAGCTGGGCATGTACGGGCTAATTTGGGTCGAACCCAGCGACTCGAAGACGTTTGGGCCGGTCAACCAGACCGCTTTTCTGACGCTCGACGATATTCTGTTGGGGGAAAGCGATGTCTATCCGTTTGATAAAGAACGGGTGAACCACACCCTCATGGGACGTTTCGGAAATGTCATGCTGGTAAATGGAGAAACGAATTATTCGCTCTTGGCAAATACTGGAGATGTTGTGCGGTTTGCGGTCGTGAATACGGCGAACACGCGCGTCTTTAAATTAGGTATTCCTGGAGCCAAGCTGAAGCTCGTCGGGGGTGATTTGGGCGGATATAGCCGCGATCAGTGGGTTGAGAGCGTCGTACTAGCCCCATCCGAACGTGCCCTGATCGACGTGCAGTTTTCCAAATCCGGAACGTACGAACTCAAGCATCTGGGTCCTGATGTCCAATACACTTTGGGGAAAATTACCGTGTCGGATACTGCTACGGAGAAAAACTATTCGACGACCTTCACAAAACTTCAAGACCGTTCTGCCCAGTTCGTCGGCCTTGAATCCTATTACGCCAAAGCTCCAGACAAAGAAATTGATTTGACCATTGATATGCCGGGTATGATGGGTAATATGCAGATGAACGGCATGATGGATCATGGCGCGTCTGATGATGGAATCGAATGGGAGGATACGATGGCCATGATGAACCAGAACTCGAATGACAAAGCATTAACCTGGCTCATCAAAGACAAAGAGAGTGGGTTGGAGAATGACAAAATCGATTATGTCTTCAAGCAAGGCGACAAGGTAAAAGTTCGCATCTTCAATGACGGAAAATCAATGCACCCCATGCAACATCCGATCCACTTCCATGGGAATCGTTTTATAGTCCTCGCGGTGAATGGAGTAAAAAATACGAATCCGGTCTGGAAAGATACAGTGCTGGTCCCGATCGGGGCTACAGTAGACATCTTGCTGGACGCATCAAATCTCGGGACATGGATGGCTCATTGTCATATCGGGGAACATCTCCAAGACGGCATGATGTTTACGTTCGAGATCAAATAATCATTATGAATCATTCCCACCACAAAATAACGGATGCCGTGGGGCATTCGATTCACGACCGTGCCGGTCACGACATGTCTAAGATGAGCCACATGGATCATGAGGCGGCCATGACGAATCCGCAGATGGCCAAGGCCATGGAAGTAGATATGCGGCGTCGTTTCTGGATTTCGTTCGTGCTCTCAATCCCCATATTCCTTTATTCGCCGGTGGGAGAATCGGTCTTTGGCATCAAGCTACCTTCTCCGATTCCAGTGAATTGGCTTTTGTTCCTGCTCACAACACCAATCGTGTTCTGGGCTGGCTCAATCTTTATCACTGGCACGTACTATTCGCTAAAAAGTCGGAAGCTCAACATGTCCGTGCTGATAGCGACGGGAGTATTAGCGGCGTATCTTTTCAGCGTCCTTCTGACATTCACCGTCGGCGGCGAAACATTCTACGAAGCTGCGGCGCTACTTGTTACCTTCGTCCTCTTCGGGCACTGGATGGAGATGAAGTCACGACGAGGGACGTCGGAAGCCTTGCGTGCGTTGTTCGATCTCGTACCTCCGCAAGCGACGGTCTTGCGCGAAGGAAAACAGATGACAATCCCAAGCACGGAAGTTGTCAAAGGCGACATCGTTATAATTCGTCCCGGCGACAAAGTCCCTGTGGACGGTGATGTTGTCGAAGGCTCCACGTCTATCGATGAGTCGCTTGTAACCGGAGAGTCGATCCCTGTCCTCAAAAAACCAGGCAACAAGGTCATTGGAGGCTCGATCAACCAGAACGGTGCGATTCAGTTCCGCGCGACAAAGGTTGGCAGCGACACGGCATTGGCGCAGATCATCAAACTCGTTGAGACAGCTCAGATCTCTAAAGCACCGGGTCAGCGTATTGCGGATAAAGCCGCAGCGATCCTTGTGGTCGTCGCGATCTCGGTTGGGATTGTGACATTCTTCGGTTGGTATATTTTCGGTCATTCAACACTCATTGTCGCTTTAACATTCGCCGTCTCCGCCATTGTGATTGCGTGTCCAGATGCATTGGGTCTGGCGACGCCGACCGCCGTTGCTGTTGGAACTGGTATCGGTGCGAAACATAATATTCTCATCAAAGATGCAACAACGCTTGAGCAAGCGTCGAAGATTCAGGCTATCGTGCTCGATAAAACCGGCACGCTCACTGAAGGAAAGCCAAAAGTGACGGAGATCGTCGTAGCACAAGGCTTCACGGAAAGCGATGTATTGGGTGCCGTGGCCTCGGCAGAAAGAAAATCAAACCACCCAATCAGCGGAGCAATCGTGGATGCAGCCAAGACGAAGAATGCCCCCATCAGTGAAGAAATTGCTGATTTCGAAGCTATCGGTGGTCATGGTGTGCGGGCGATGGTTCAGGGTAAGGAGATTGTGGCTGGAACAGAAAAGCTTATGAACGATCGAGGAATCTCATTAAAAAGCCTGCAAGCTGAGATCGATCGATTTCTTTCGTCAGGAAACACGATCAGCATCGTGGCCATTGATGGAAAGGTTGCTGGCGCTATCGGCGTTGCAGATCAGATTAAATCGACGGCGAAGAAGGCGATCACCGGAATGCAAGCGCTTGGTCTCGAAGTCGCAATGATCACCGGCGATCACGAACAAGTTGCTCAAGCTGTAGCGAAACAACTTGGGATCACGCGTGTCTTCTCGCAGGTCTTGCCCGAAGACAAGGCGAAGTACGTCAAAAAACTCCAACAAGAAGGAAAGTTTGTGGCCATGGTCGGTGATGGCGTGAACGATGCTCCCGCGCTTGCCCAGGCGGATATCGGTATCGCGATCGGGGCGGGCACTGATGTCGCGATTGAGACGGCGAACATCGTCCTTATGAAATCCGACCCGGTCGACATTCTTGCCGCAATCAATCTCTCAAAGGCGACCGTGAGGAAGATGAAGCAGAATTTGTTCTGGGCGGCGATTTACAATGTCTTAGCTATTCCCGTAGCGGCTGGAGTTTTCTATCCAACATTCGGCATATTGCTTCGACCGGAAATTTCCGCGCTTCTCATGTCGGCTTCTTCGATCATTGTCGCGACGAATGCAGTCTTACTCAAACAAGTGGAAAAGCATCTGACCACATAACAAAATATATGGCTGTACTCGTTCTTGTCCGTCACGGGGAATCCCGTTGGAACCTATCGAACCGTTTTACGGGTTGGGTTGACGTACCGCTTAGTCTGAACGGCGTTCGTGAAGCGCAAGCATGCGCCAAGCATTGTGCGAAATATGACTACGATGCCGCCTTCACGTCCAAACTGCAACGCGCCCAATCAACCATTTCGATCATTTTGACCAGACAGAACCGGACGGGCATTTTCCAACACGAAGGCAATGGGAAACACTATCGCTGGTCGTGTGAGTCAAACAAGTGCCTGCCGGATGATATCCCGATCTATGATTCTGAATCCCTAAACGAACGTTATTATGGCGTCCTCCAAGGAATGGACAAAAAAGCCGCCGAAGAAAAATACGGAATTGAAAAACTTTTTAAATGGAGGAGAGGGTACAAGGATCGGCCCCCAAAAGGAGAAAGCTTGGAAGACGCTCACGCTCGCATGCACCCGTATTTGGTCCGTAATATTCTACCGAAGGTACGCAAAGGTGGTAATATTCTTCTAACGGCTCATGGAAATACCTTACGGGCAGCTATCAAACATTTGGAAGGCATTTCTGACCACGACATCGCACGCATTGACCTGCCGGAAGCAGAACCTCTTGTCTACGAGTTCCGACGAGGCGGTTTCAAGCGGATCGAGGGTGAGTATCGTTTAGACCGGCCACTTCGTTGACTCAAACCATCCCCGAAAATGCAATCATATGGTGACTAAAACGCTTCTCATTATCCTGTTCATTGTCTTCGTCGGAATCGTCCTCTTTGGTTCACGTCTGCAGGTACCGCAATGGGCCTTTGTTGGCCTTTTCCTCTTGGTCTGCCCGCTAAGCATGGCGTTCATGCATGGAGGGCATGATCATCACGAGGGTTCAACGAAAGAAACCGAAAGGAAAGAGAAGAAATAATCAAGTACACATTACGATCAAAAAACAGAACCGTTCGGTTCTGTTTTTTGATCGTCTGTTCTAAACTATGTTCTCATCCATGAGATGACATCTCCCGAAAGCCCTACGACCAAGCCGCCGATAATAAGTCTCCAGTCGTGTTGCCATAATCCATAGGCGGTAATTAGCATCCCAATACTGAAAAGAGACAAGTTGATCGGATCCGCATGTGCTAAAATTGCTTTTTCCGCCATCGTCACTCGCGCGCCTTTTCGATATGCTTCGGTTCGTTTATTAATCCAACTCATAGATCTGTTCGTTTTATTTTTTAGAAACGTATTTCCAAAGCGCGGCAATGCCTAAGATCAGGAGGATCCAAACGAGGATCATGGTGATCCCGCCACCAAAACCCATCATGTTGTTGTAGTATCCAATCATAGGTTTATTTCATGCTGCATGTCATGCCACACAAGCAGTTGCGGTGCAGGCTATGGAAAACGATCGAGATGACGAAACCGTAAACGAAGCTCATCACGCCTCCCAAGAGAACGCTCGTCGTGTCAAAACCTTGGAACCCTGGAAAAGCGGATTTTAGTGCCAGTAGGTGGAATTGCATCACCATTGGATCGGTCATGGTAAAGCGCCACAGAAGGCAGGCCGCGTAGATCAGGATGAAAAACAGGCCGATGAACGCAGCATGTTTGAATAAGGATTCATTTTTCATATTATCTTGAGACCGCTTATGGCCGATTAGGCTCGGCTGTTTGAGACAAGTATACGCGCTTTCTTGTTTTCTAACGAATTACGGCCATGTATTGCCCAGGATCTGCCAATACGAGCGTCCGAACGTCTTCCACGAGCCCCTGCCATACAAAAAACTCGTCTAACAAGGACGGGTTTTTTGTATGGTACAGGTTCTATATTGATTTTTTGTGTACAATGCTCTGAATTCGATATGAAGCCATCTATCATTTTTTTAACTGTGTTCATCGTTTTAAATTCAACGCTTGGTGCTGGTTGTAATACGGTTCAGTCTTATCAAGCTTCTTCAGGTGTAAGTACGGAAAGAGTAGCGTCAGTAACACCAGTTGATACGAGTTCGAGTCAGTTTAACAAAACGAAATTAGAGATCGATATACGGCTTTTTTTGGATTATGTAGACGCAAAGAAATATCGGGAGGCATACAGTCTTTTTTCAGAAACCTATCAAAAAGAACACCCATTCGAAAAGTGGAGTAAGGGTTACGTTGATACTATTGATCATTCGATAACTTCCATAGAATGTGAAAACGGAACATGTATTGCTGACTTTGTGGCAAAGGAGATAACTCAGAAAAATGTTCGAAGACAAAGATATGTAATAAAATATGATTTTGTGGTTGATGCCAACGCGAAATTGATTATTAACAATGGGCGACAGCTGACAACAGAGACTGTGGAAGTCGTTACTTCTTTTGAAGAGCAGAAAGAGGCAGTCCCGATGCCGGTGTCTGTGCCTACATTATCGCCAGCTTCAACCCCTATACTTCTTCAGCCGGCCCAGGAACGGTTTTGTTGTAAATACTGCACAAAAGGGAAAGCGTGCGGAGATTCATGTATCTCGAGGAGTTACACATGTCACAAAGCACCGGGATGCGCGTGTGACGCAAATTGATGCCTTTCTTGGGTAGTTTTAATTTTTTCTTTATCTGACGAATTTGTTTATAAGGTGTATGCTTTGTTTGATCTAAGGATCATTGAACATTATGAACACAACATTGCTTTTAGCTCAGATGTGGGGTCCGACGATTCTTGCTGTTGGAATTGGATTTTTTGTCAGCCGTAAATACTACCTGAAAACGTATCGTGACTTGCAAAAGGAAACATTTGCCTTGCTGGTGTTTGGGATGGTTTCCATACCTGCTGGTATTGCTCACATCAACTATCACAATGTCTGGGGTACTTTTCCTGAGATCGTGATTAGTTTGCTTGGATGGGGTTTGCTCCTGAAGGGTTTCTTGTTTGCCATCGCTCCTGGTCTTGTAGACAGAGCTGGGGATTTTGAAGCAGATTCAAAACTCGTTCCTATTGCCGGGGTATTGATGCTTATTGCTGGTATCTATTTGTCTTGGATTGGTTTTTTTGTGTAAATCTATGAAGATTCATAAAGGTGAAGCAATATCATTGATTTTGACGATCCTTTTGTTTGGTGTCGCTTGGTATTTTTATCCGCAATTGCCTGAGCGAGTTGCGTCGCACTGGAACATGAAGGGAGAGGTTGATGGATATATGGGTCGATTTTGGGGTGCATTTCTGTTTCCCTTCATTGTCATGGGGATGCTCCTTGTGTTTTTGCTTATTCCGCGGATAGATCCTAAAAAGCAGAATATTGAAAAGTTTCGTGCGCATTTTGACCATTTCGTTCTTTCGTTTCTTCTGTTCATGTCTTATGTGTATGGTCTGACGCTTGCTTGGAATCTCGGTAGCCAATTCAATATCACGCAATGGCTTTCTCCGGCATTTGCCGTTTTGTTTTATCGGATAGGTGTATTGATCGGTCATGCGGAGCAAAATTGGATGATTGGGATTCGGACGCCGTGGACATTGTCGAGTTCCGTCGTGTGGCAGAAAACCCATCGCTTGGGAGCGAAATTGTTTAAAGTATCTGCTTTTATCGCATTACTTGGTTTTGTATTGCCCGACTGTGCCATGTGGTTTGTCTTGATACCTGTGCTGGTTTCAAGTCTTTGGGTATGTATATATTCGTATTTGGAATATAAAAAAGATAGGAAGAACGTGTAGAGGGTGGTTTTTTGCTATACTTCATTCATGCCTAAGAAAGTCTCAAAACCACCCGTCCACAGCGTGCCAAAGGACTTACAATTAGCCTTGGCTTCTTCTTCGGCGGTTCAAGCGGCATGGAAGGATTTGACGCCATTGGCGCGCAATGAGTGGATTTGTTGGGTGACTTCTGTGAAAAAAGCCGAGACTAGGGCTGAGCATATCCGAAGGGTGTGCTCACAGCTCTTGGAAGGAAAACGACGGCCTTGTTGTTGGCCTGGATGTCCGCATCGTTAAGTGCTCAGCAAGAAAGTCTGCCGAAACATTTTAAGGTTTTGGCGGACCAGCTATGCCTAGCGAAGAGCCTGGATAAAAGATGAATAATGGACCTTACCGGGCTGCCGTTGGGATCGCAGGAGTGACAAGTGTCCTTCTGGTTTGGATAAATGCTGCTATTGGTATCAATCGAGGTGGTTTTTTGTTATATGAAAAATCTCTCTAGAGAGAAGGTTTGGATGAGTTAAAAGATGTCGTCAGGGTGATAGCGTGTTATCCTTTCTGTGATTACGTAGCTGCCCTGGTCTTGAACAATTTAAGTTCTTCCCTCCACCCAGCCGTGATACGGCTTATATGCAAACCTTAAAATGGTTTTCGAATGGGGTGGCGTTTTTTTCTGTTGTTCTTGGTTTGACTAGTCCGATTATTGTTTTAGCCGCTGGTCCTGCGCCGGTTGATCTTCGCTCGGCAGGGAATTTTGCTGTTTTGGCAAAATCAGGTATTTCTGGCACAGGAAGCCTTTCGATTACGGGAGATATTGGTGTGAGTCCGATTGCCGCAAGTGCAATCACAGGACTTGGTCTGATTATGGATTCTTCGAATACGTATTCGACCTCCGCTCTTATCACCGGAAAAATTTATGCTTCTGACTATACGGCTCCAACGCCGAGTATGATGAGTACGGCGATTAGCGATATGCAAACCGCGTATACCGATGCGGCAGGACGGACATTACCTACCGCGACTGAATTGGGTGCGGGAAATATTGGTGGAATGACGATTTCTCCTGGGCTCTATACATGGAGTACTGGAGTGACTATCCCCACCAATCTGACGCTTTCAGGTGCTGCGGATGATGTCTGGATTTTTCAAATTGCACAAAATCTTCAGTTGAGTTCTGCGACGCAGATTATCTTAAGCGGTGGTGCGAAGGCCTCGAATATTTTTTGGCAGGTCGCTGGCCAGACGACGCTTGGGACGACATCAGTTTTTAATGGAAATATTTTGAACCAAACATCTATTGTTTTAAATACGGGCGCCGTATTGAATGGTAGAGCTTTGGCCCAAACTGCCGTTACTTTAGACGCGAATACGATACAGGTTCCAGCTTCTGCTGCTCCAGTTCCAGTGCCAACTCCGACTCCAATTCCAACGCCGACGCCAACTCCAACACCGGTTCCTAATCCGACTCCTGCGCCAACTCCTTCCCCGGTGCCGTCTCAAACTCCTGTGATTGATGTAGCGCTGCTTCAAAATCTTCAAAACATTGGAATCTCGATTCATTCCCTCGTGAAGCTTCAAGATGATGGCAATGCGAGTACACAGGTCGATTCAGCCGTATATTATGTTGGAACAGATGGAAAGCGTCATGGTTTTCCAAACTCACGTACATTTTTTTCGTGGTATGCAGACTTTAGCGGTGTGCGGGTCGTTACTCCTCAGCAATTGGCGAGCCTTCCTTTGAGCTTGAACGTTCGTTATAAGCCAGGACATCGCATGGTTAAGTTCGCAACAGATCCAAAAGTGTATGCGGTTTCTCGCGGAGGTGTGCTTCGTTGGGTGAAGACCGAGGGTATTGCCATGGCTCTTTATGGAAACCTTTGGAATAAGAATATTGATGATCTTTCCGATGCTCTTTACAGCAATTATACATTTGGAGCTGATATTAATAATGTTTCAGACTTTAATGTAAGTTCGCAGGAATCATCGGTTTCAACGATCAGTGCTGATTACGGAATGTAAGTAAAGAAAATAGGTTTTTTACGGGATTCTATTTGAATCTCCGTAAACAAAAAATCCAGCTACATTGCTGGATTTTTTGTTTACGATTTTTCGGTGTATGTTTTGAAGCTATTCATAATCGCTTGCCAGCCGCTTTTTTGTATTTCTGGAGAATTTTCCTGTTCAGCGTCGAAGGTTTCGACGATTTTTACGGCTTCGCCTTGTTGGGTGAATGTAATCTCGACTTTTCGCCCGTCGCTCATGGTGTAGGCGATGCGTTCTTGCGGGATGACTTCGTCGTATGTTCCGCCGAAATCGAATCCGAAACTTCCATCTTTTGCTTCCATGCGTGAGCTGAATGTTCCTCCGGTACGAAGATCATTTTCAGCATGTGGGGTGTGCCAATCATCTGAGGCGGCGTTCCATTGTGTAATGTGGGCAGGTTCGGTCCAGCAGCTCCAGACTTTTTCGATCGAGGCATTGACCAAAGTTTCGACGGTGATTTTCATAGATACGTTCTTTGGATTTTTGATTAGGTTTTGCTCGAGCAGTTGAACATCCATTGGACGCCGTATTTGTCTTTGCAGGAGCCGAAATAATCGCCCCAGAACATTTCTTGTAATTCCATCTCTACCTTGCCGCCTTCGGAAAGAGCTTTGAAGAGACGGTCTGTTTCGCCACGTGTGTCTGGTTCGAGATTGAGATAGACATTGTTGCCGAAGCTTACATTGAAGCCCATGGATTCTGGCGCATCCGTACCCATGAGCATGTGACCGCCTAAGATTGGTAACATGACATGCATGACGAGATTTTTGTCTTCTTCCTTCATTGGCGGTTGGCCTTCTTGCGGAGGAACAGAAGCAAAGCGGCTGATTTCTCCGCTGAATTCGGTTCCGAAGACGGATTTATAAAAAAGGAAAGCTTCTTCGGTTTGGCGGGGGAAGTTGAGATAGGTACTGACGCGGGCCATATTTTTAAGCTAAAAGAGGGGAATTAGAAAACGAACCAAGTATGTATATACCTTAACATGACTTTAATTTTTTTGTCAGGATGCTTTGCAGAAAGTTTTAGATTCTTTAAAAGTTTGGTTCAATAAATAGCTTTTGATATCATGATGGTATGAATAACGTTGTTAAAACAGTTGAAGCCTATTTGGTCGCGGCTCCAAAAGAACACCGAGCAAAATTGGTTCAGCTTCGGAAGTTGATTAAAGCCGCAGTTCCAAAGGCTGAGGAGCGGATGAGTTATGGAATGCCGTATTATGGATACAAGGGTGCGGTGGCGTATTTTATGTTGGCGAAGTCTCATCTTGGATTATATGTTCCACCGCCGATTATTGCTGAGCATGCGAAGGAATTGAAGAAGTATGGAACCGCAAAAGCGACGGTTCGTTTTCCTTTGGATGAAAAACTTCCGGTGACGCTTATCCGAAAATTGATTCGAGCTCGGGTGAAGAAAAATGAGGAGAAAGGGAAGAAATAATTTTTTTATCGGGAAACAAAAAAGCCCATTCATGTCGACAAAGAGCGACATGGCCACGAAATGTGACTTGCTCTTTTGTCGCCGATGGGCGATTGGGATGAAATTTTGAAGATTCTATCTTATTGATTGAATCTGCATGTTTCATCAAAGGTAGGTAAGGACGGTGCAACTAAGCGGGTTTTTCCAAGAAGCTCGTCGGTTCTACGGTCGTCCCGTTCCGTTTTGGCTTGGCGTTTTCTGAGACCGGATGTTTGGGTCAGTTGGGCGAAGTTTGCGTAGAAATCGAGGCGGAGGCCGCAATTCAGCATAAGCTGCATCAGGAAGGCGTCGATGAGGTCGTTTAGAACGCGTTTGTACCAAAACTCGTCTTTCACGTGCTTCAGTTGCCAGCGATAGATATCCTGTCCGCTGAACGGACGCTTCAGCTTTGGGTCATAGAAGGGATTTTCCAGGGTCTTCCTGAAGATCGCTTCTGCGGCCGTCTTCGCTGTCTGTATTTTTATCTTGCGACGCGGCTGAGGTTTTCCTGGGAGGAGCTGCAAGGTTTGGTCCCAGGCTTTTTGGATGTCTACTTCTTCGTCGATGTTCATGCCGCGGACGCCGTGTCTGAACTCCTGACGAACGAAATTTTCGCGAAGTTCCTGATATTCCTTCAAGAGCGAATCATCGCCGAGAAGTTGCACCAAACGTCGAATCAAAAAGTGGAGAAATTCCGATCCATTCATGTCTGTTCTCCTTGGGAAGGGACATTTGCATCTAAGTCTTTTTTGAGGATTTTGTCAATCCTGCGAGGGTTTTTTGCGGGTTGGATGATGTTGCCATTGTACCCTTGTGAAGCTTCGTTTTTGGTGGTAGGGTAAAATCCCAAATTTACATGAAGGAGTTCCATGGAAAAGCCTCTGAAGATCCTGTTGGTTGCTTCTGTTCTTTTTTTGTCGCCTTTGGCGGCTTCAGCGGATACTGTTCAAGGCGGTGAAAACCACTCGGCTCATAGCGTGATGATTCTTGCCTTTTTGGCAACGATCGTTCTTGGTGCGAAATTGGCAGGAGCCTTGGCTGAACGATATAAGCAGGTTTCTGTTATGGGGGAGCTTCTTCTGGGTATCTTTTTGGGGATTCCTGCTCTTTTCGGGTTTGGCCTTCTGGAGAATTTTAAGGCAGACTCTTATGTTCAGCTTTTTGCTGAATTTGGAGTTATTCTTCTTTTGTTCCAGGTGGGTCTTGAATCGAACCTTGATAAGATGAAAAAGGTCGGTTTGCGTGCCTTGCTCGTTGCGTGTGTCGGCGTGGTCGTTCCGTTTTTGCTTGGAACCTATGCGGTTGGTCCCTTGCTTTTGCCGGATGCGACAGTGACGACCTATTTGTTTTTGGGGGCGGCATTGACGGCGACATCGGTTGGTTTGACGGCCCGTGTCTTTAAAGATCTTGGAGTCTCGCAGACGCTTTCGGCGCAAATTGTTTTGGGAGCGGCTGTTATCGATGATGTTCTTGGTCTTGTGATCCTGGCTGTGGTTAGCGCGATTGTGAGCTCAGGGTCGATTGGTGTTGCGACGGTTGTTCTTTTGACTGTTAAAGCTTTGGCTTTTCTTCTGATTTCAATTATTCTGGGTCGCCTTTTGGCGCCGTTGATTGGCGAGTGGCTTTCGAAGCAGCATCGCGGGATCGGAATGAAGATGGCGATGGCTTTGGCGTTCTGCCTCTTGTATTCTTACTTGAGCACGACCGTTGGACTGGCGCCGATCGTTGGGGCATTTGCTGCTGGCCTCTTGCTTGATCCCGTTCACTTTCGTCGTTTCTCAAGCCCGCGATTGGTTGATGATATCGTCGAGAGCGCGAAAAATTCTACAGATGATGCGATGCGTCAAAAGCTTGTTGAGGCGATTGACCATCATCGTGAGCGTCATGTGGAAGATCTTGTTGAGGGTCTCGCGCAGTGGTTTGTTCCGATTTTCTTCGTCATTACGGGGCTGCAGGTTAATCTTGCGGCATTCCGTAATCCGCAGACGCTCTTTATCGCCCTTGGTCTAACTTTGGCCGCGGTGCTGGGTAAGCTCGTTTGTGGCTTTTTTGCGGGGAAAGGGACGGATTGGCGAGTGGTCGGTATGGGCATGGTGCCTCGCGGTGAAGTTGGTCTGATCTTTGCAGGAGTGGGGAAGTCCTTGGGAGTTGTGAACGATCAGGCATTTGCCGCAATTGTCGTTATGATTATTCTTACGACGGTTATTGCGCCGCTCACGCTCCCGATGATTCTTCGTCGTTCAGCGCTCGTATAAAACGGGCGCTTTTTTGTTTAGATCACATCTTTTCGTTTTTTCTTTTGGTCGTAGACGGTATCTTCAAGAATTGAAATTAAATGTTTATGGACAAGATGTGGGTTTAGAAGTTTCCACAAAGCGAGTTTTTCTTTTTTAGAAATTTTTGTTCCGCAGAGTTCTTTTACTTTTTGTGTGGCGAGTTCTGTATTTGAAAATGAAGGGATGATCATGCGTTCAAGACCAGCGGCTTGAAAGAATTCGGCGATTCCAACACGCCTTGAGATGAGGACGGGCGTTCCGGCGAAAATCGCTTCTGCCGCAACATTGCAGAAGGTTTCAAAATGAGAGGGGATGATGACTAAACCGAGCTCAGCATAGAACTGATTTAGTTTTTCTTGGCTCATTGGTGGAATTTGGAGGATGCTTTCTGGAATGATTTTTCCAATGTTTGTAGATGAAGTGACGATATAGGCACGATGTTTCCATTCTTCTGCCTGAAGAGCTTCGTGGATTTCAGCAAATTTCTGGAAATTTTTAATAGCGGTCCAGCGTCCGATGGCGGCAATCGCTCTTTTTGTGTGTTGAACGTGTTTAACGGCGGGTCGATGAACGGGATTTGGAACAATGAATCCATTTTTAACTTTTTTTCCTAAAACTTCCTCCTCGACAACTTTTTGACAGAGTGATGAGGGGAATACGATGGTGTCAGCGGTATTTGCGATGAAGCGTTCATACTGGAGAAGGCGCTGTCTTTCGTGAAATTTGTAATTTTCGGTTTCTCGGTAGAGGACGCCGGCATAGCGTAAGACAACTGGAATGCCTAAATCTTTGGCAACGGTTGATAAAATCCAGGGAGCAAAATAGGTTCCATTGATGAGGACGATATCGGGTCTTTCTTCGAGAAGTAGTTTTTTTGTTTCTTTGATTAATTCAGCCCATCTCCAACGAAGAAATCTTTCGCCATGGACTTTTTGCCAAGGATGCTTCTTGAGAAGATCAAAACAATTGATGACATGATGCTGAAAAAAAGCTGGTTCAAAACGACGAAAAACCGTGGCCGCACGCATGTGGCGCGACCCTGTATACTCGATGCCGAGAATAATTTCTTCGCGTGGCTCAAGCCAATCGAATAAGGCCAGGTTTGAGATACTGATTCCACCGAAGACGTCTCGATGGACATTCGTGGCTATTTTCATGTTTGTATATTAACATCTTAACATATATGAGGCCGAAATCAATCTATTTGCCGACGGACATCGTCAAAGCAAAAAAACGCTGTGCGACCGTTCTGGGAAAACGTCAGTATCATTTGCCTGAATTGATGAAGACCTGCGTTATTTCGGTTTTGATTCCTGCCTATGGTGAGTCGGTTGAACGGATCCGCGGACAGATTCAGGCATTTGCTCGACAGGCTTTTCCGATGGATCAATATGAGCTTGTATATGTCGTGAACAATGATATAGCTGATTGGGCATTATCTCGGATGGAAGTGATTCAGAAGAACGCGCAGCTTCTTCAATTTCTTCGGAAAAAGCAACCATTATCCGTGCGCGTGATTGATGCGAGTTCGGCGGGTCATGAAATTCTAGATTGTACGGTTGGGAAGGCGAGACAGCTTGGTTTGCATGCGGTTGCGCAAAGATATCTTGCCCAAGATCGTGATGGGATTATTATCCATACAGATGCTGATACGTATCCTGTAAAAAAATCGTATCTCAAGACGGTTTGGAAGGAGATGAAGTTGAATAGACATATCGGTGCAGCTGGCGGACTCGAAATGGTTCTTGATTTAGATACGTCGAATGCAAAAGAGCGGGCGTTTTTTCGAAAACATATTGGGACCTTGCGTGATTATTCGATGTGGATTCATCTTGTGATGTCTTTGCATACGAAGGACCTTACTCCTCCGGTTTCTCCGGTTCGTTTTTCTGGGGCGCATATGGTCTCGAAAGCGATTGCTTCAGTTTGTGCGGGGGGTTTTTCTCCATTGGCCCGAGCGGAAGATGTGATGTTTGGTGAAGCATTGCTCGCGTATGCCGAACGCATTGGTGGCAAAATCCTTCCTCGTCGAGATGTCTGGATTTTACGAACGGCAATCCGTGAGTCTACACGAACCGGTATTTCGTTTGGTCCGATTTTTGCAAATATCAAAGAACATGATGGGCAGCCCTTGGTGCGACATCCACACTCGCTCAGTTATCATGAGTTTGTTCCTCAATTTTTGAGTGAACTTCAAAAAAATAAGAACCATGAGGATAAATGGAATCAGCTTTTGGGCTCATTAAAATCTGCTGATCATCCGGCAGCGATATCTGCGTTAAAGAAGCTTCTGAATCAGTTAAAAGGGAAGAGGACGCCTGCTGCGTATATGCAGAAATTTGGAGTATGGCGCTTGCAGTATCCGACATCGCCAGCCCTGTCTCTCATCCAAGAAGCGTATCAAGCGGCCTATCCATTAATACCTTTGACCAAGCGAGGATTGCTCGCATTGAAAAAAGAGGTTTTTAAAGATCCGGCGCGGAAGGCGTATGTGTTGAATGCCGTGAAATATTTTTCACAATATACATTACCGCGTGCATCATGAGTTTACGGATTCTGTTTTGATTGCGAAGCCTGTTATCATTGACAATTTTGAGTCGATGATGTGCTACCATAGGGCCAATCTATGGCTATCAAACACAGTACATCGGCATTAAAGGCTGACCAAAAAGCTGCGCAGGACGCTCGGTATGCCGAGGGGCATGCATATGATTATGTCATTATTGGGAGTGGGAATGCTTCTTTGGTGGTTAGCTCCCTGCTCGTGAAAAAGGGCTATACCGTTTGTATTCTTGAAGCGCATGATATTCCGGGTGGATATGTCCAATCGTTCAAGATGGGTGATTTTCATTTTTGTGGTCAGGTCCATTATATTTGGGGCTGTGGACCGGGCGGAAAGATCTATGAATTTTTGAAGCATCTTGGCCTTGAAAAAGAGATTACCTTTGAACTCATGGATCCAAAGGGTTATGACGTGATGGCGATGCCGGATGGGAAGCGAGTCGGAATTCCGTATGGGTTTGATCTTTTGGTTGAAAATATCGAAAAGGCTTATCCGGGTCAGGGAGCGGCTGTGAAGAAATTTACGGACATCATCATGAAAGTTCGAAAGGAATTTTCTTTTCTTCCATCGCGGAAATTGACGATGATGGACTATCTGACGAAGACACATAAGGTTTTGAATTTGATCAAATATCGTCATGCAACGGTTCAGGATTTGTTTGATGAGTGTGGTGTAGCGCGTGAGTCTCAGGATGTCCTCATGGCGGGTGCGGGGGATTTTATGGAATGTGCAGACAGACTTTCGTTTTTTGCATTTGCAGGGCTTTTTGGAGGCTATAATACGGGGTCTTATTATCCGACCAAGCATTTTAAATTTTACGTTGATCGTTTAGCGCAATTTATTACCGATCATCCTGGTTGTCATATTTATTATGAAACACCGGTTGTAAAAATTCAGACGGAGCAGGGGAAGGTGAAGCAGCTTGTGACCAAGGATGGAAAAATCTTTACAGCGAAGAAGTATATTTGTAATGCAGATCCCGCTTTGGCTTCGAAAATGATTGAAGGCGAGGATTTTCCAGTCGAATATAAAAAGAAATTGGAATATGAGTATTCTCCGTCGGGCTTGATTATCTATCTTGGTTTGAAAAAAGGGTTTGATTTAAAGCAGTTTGGATTTGGGAGTTTTAATATCTGGCATCAGGAGCAATGGGACATGAATAAAACGTGGAAGGAGCAGCTTGCTGGGAATTTTGAGCATCCTTGGGTATTTATGTCGACGCCGACGCTTCATACGTCAGCTCCGGGAACGGCGCCTGAGGGTTGTGATATCTTGGAAATCGAAACCTTGGTTGATTATCAGGAAATGAAAGATTTGCAGACGCGATCCTATACCGACTATGTAAAGCGGAAGAATCAAATTGCAGAAAAGCTTTTGGATATCGTGGAGCAGAAATTTGTTCCAAATCTTCGAAAGAATATTCAAGTCAAAGTCATTGGCACCACGACCACGAATGAAGATTTTGTGATGGCTCCTCGAGGGAATGCCTATGGAGCGGCGCTTTTGCCGAAGTATTTAAAGAGTCGCTTATTTGGAGAAACGCCATTTTCAAATTTTTTTTGGTGCAATGCGACGAGCGGTTGGGGTGGAATTTATGGAACGACAAATACGGGAATGAAATTGTATACCCAACTGACCGGTGATGATTTTTGTCCTGATATGACGGATGAGCAGTTTATTGCAGAATTGCCGAAGCATTATCCAAATCAGTTTTAAGACGTTTGGCAAGATCTTGTCCAAAACGGAGAGCGCCTTCTGTCCAAAGGGCATTCAGATAATCTCCACAAAGATAGATGCGCTGTTGACCTTGATGATTGTCGAGATAGTTTTTGACGCGTGTTTGTTGTCCGAGGCTGAATTTAGGCATGGCATATTCCCAGCGTTGAATATCGTGGAAACTCAGAGCATTTGGTTCTTTGAGCCAGTCGGTCACATGGGCTAATTCAGTCCGAATGGTGGAAGATATTTCTTCGTCGGTTTTGTGCATTAATTTTTCTGCGGCGGATTCATGTAGCCAAACAGAGATGAGGCTTTCATCATTGACCGTACAATCATCTCCCTTCATGGCTTGATTGGAATAGCTTGAAATGATGTGACTTTCTGCGAATGGAATCCAGGTGACGCCTTTTTTGGGCACGAGATCTTTTTGTACGCGAAAGACGATGCTGATGGTTGCGGCGAATTTGCTCTGTCGGAGAATTGATTCTGTTTCTGGGGTTGGATTTTCGATCAGTTTTAATGCGATCGGTGCTGGGGCTGTGACGATGACGGCATCGAAGGATTCTTTTGAGTGATCGGCAAAGGTAATTGTAGCTTCGGTATTGGTTCCGGATGTCGACAGAATTTTTGTTGAAGTTTTGACATTGAGTTGTTTGGCGAGCGCTTGTGGTAAGGCGATCATGCCGCCTTTTGTACGGTGTAGCTGCCAAAGTGGACCATCGCGCTTGATGGAGTTTAGGACGGCGAGAAAAGGTGCTAGGCTTAATTCTTTTGCTCGGTGGAATTGATAGGCGCTGGTAAAACCGTCGACATAGTAATCATGCGCTTCGCGTCCAAGATGGTTTAATGCATAGCTCGAAGCGTCTTCGGTATCATGCTCGGTGATCTGATTGAAATGAAACAACGCATATATTCGAGGCATGTTTTGAGTGAGCCAACCCATTCGAAGTTTTGCGAAAAAGCTAATGCCTTGAATGAGGGGGACGACCTGATGTTGCTTGACGATGCCGTATTCATCGAAGCGCATTTTTTGCCATTCAATTCCAAATTCTTTGCAATAGGTTTGCATTTGCGTGTACAGATTGCAGAGATGGTCGGCGCCGGTATCATAGTGAAAACCCTGTTTGACGCGAGTCGACATGCGCCCACCGACGAGCGCTTCTTTTTCGTAAACGGTGACATCGAAGCCGGCCTTTTTGAGTTCATATCCAGCAATGAGTCCGGAGATCCCTGCGCCAATGATGGCGATGCGTTTCATAATGTAGGTAGGCTAATCGTTTCTGGGGGGTTGGTCAAACGAAGATGCGTGGTTGGGCTGTAGGGTTGACAAAACCCCATTTTTGTGGTTAACTGAGCGGTCCTAGACAATCGTTCAGGATACTCTTCTATGAACCATTTTAAACAGAACAAACGATCGAATATAGGCTTTGCTACGGTGTTTTTTACATTGATTTTTTTAGGATTTTCTAGCTTATTCTTGTTTATTCCGACGGTTTTTGCCGTTCAGCCACAAAAAATGGCTGTGTATGCGCTTCCGACGGCACTCAATATTCCAGTTAAAAAGGTGCAGAAACCTGTGAAGGCTGTGCTCAAAAAGCCAGTTATTGCTCAGGCGCGTTTGTCTATTCCAAGAATTAAGGTGAATGCGGTTATTAAAGACATGGGTCTTACCTCGGATGGCGCGATGGCTGTTCCGGGGAATCGTGTTGATGTTGGTTGGTATAGCTTGGGCACGCGTCCAGGTGAAATGGGAAGCGCGGTCATTGGTGGACATAATCGTTGGGATTATGGGAAGGTGGGGATTTTTATTCACTTAGACAAATTGGTTAAGGGAGATGTGATATCTATTGTAGACGCAAAAGGCGCTTCAACATCTTTCGTGGTTCGTGAAATGCGGACATATGATGCTCTGGATACGAATACGCGTCCTATTTTTGAATCCGAGAGTGGTTCGCATCTTAATCTGATTACCTGTAGCGGGGCTTGGAATCCGGCAACGAATAGTTATACAACGCGTTTAGTTGTTTTTACAGACTTGGTTCAAAAACCAGTAAACGCATAAAATAAGAGTTGTATAAAAAAACGCATCTTTTTAGGTGCGTTTTTTGTTTCGTGGAATTGATCGTACTTGTTCTCAAAGAGTGCTAGAGTATAAGAATCATGAAAATGAATCGCTTGTCGAAGAGTGTTCGCTTTGTCCTCTTATTTGGTCTCATTTTGTCTTGTCTCCTGATTGCGATCCTTTTATATTATGTTTTTTTCAAGTCCATTTTTCTTAATATCTCCCGTTCTCCTGTTTTGTTCGTAACCGTTTGTGAAGATGGTGATGATTCATGTCATGTGAAAGGTTTGCCATATCAAAATGCGTCATTGCTGATTGATGAAAGAGTGGCTGATCTTCTTGGCAGGATGACTATTTCAGAAAAGATTGGGCAGATGGCTTTGATTGAAAAAAATAGCATTCAGGATTCGAATGATATCGCAAAATACGGTTTAGGTGCGTTTTTGAGTGGCGCTGGGGCTAAGCCTGTCGATAATACGGCTGAAGGTTGGTTTCAGATGATAGAGGCTTTTCAGGGTGCGAGTAAGAAGACGAGGCTCAGCATTCCTTTGTTGTATGGGGTTGATGCGATTCATGGGCATGGTGGAGTTCCGGGAGCGACGCTGTTTCCGCATTCGATTGGTTTAGCGGCGAGTAAGAATCAGGAGCTTGTTCGGGAAGTCGCAAAGGCGACAGCGGAGGAGGTCGCCGCGACGGGAGTCAATTGGATGTTCTCGCCTAATTTAGATGTGGCTCAAGATATTCGATGGGGGAGGACATATGAAACCTTTGGATCAGATCCAGAAACGGTGGGTCTTCTTGGTCAGGCATATATTCAAGGCATTGAATCTTTTCAGCAAAATGGGTTGAAGATGGCCTCAACGGCCAAGCATTATCTGGGAAATGGTTCTACGGAATGGGGTAGCTCCAAGAATAAAGATTTTTTTATTGATCAAGGAAATTCCAATATCGGTGAAGTTGAGTTGAGACGGGTTCATTTGGAGCCTTTTACTTTGGCCGTCAATGCGAATGTGAAGTCTGTGATGGTTGGACTGCATGCCTGGCAAGGGGAGAATGTCGTCTTCAATTCTTATCTTTTAGATGATGTCTTAAAAAATGAATTAGGTTTTCGAGGTTTTGTTGTTTCTGATTGGTATGGCGTGTACGAAGGCGAGAGGGATTTGTATCAGGCTTTGGTAAGAGCGGTGAATGCGGGCGTGGATATGGTGATGCTTCCGTTTGATTACAAGTCTTTTTCTGAAAAGATGCATCGGGCTTTAGCGCAAGGAGATATTCAACAAGCCCGGGTCGATGAAGCGGTGCGAAGAATTTTGAAGGTTAAATTTGAAATAGGATTATTTGATTCTGCGACCATTGATCGATCTTCAGTGAAAGATGTTGGCTCAGCTTCGCATCGAGAGCTTGCTCAGAGAGCCGTTCGAGAATCTTTAGTGCTTCTGAAGAATGAGAAGGTGTTGCCAATTTCTAAAGAGCAGGTGAAGACGATTCTGGTGGCTGGATCTGCGGCAGATAATATTGGAAAGCAATCAGGGGCTTGGACTGTCGAATGGCAGGGGATTGATGGGAATTGGATACCGGGTACATCTATTTTGAAAGGGATTCAGGATACGGTTTCTTCAGATACAAAAGTGGTTTTTGATCTCAAAGGAAAATTTCCGGCTCAGAAAGGTTTAGCTGATCTAGGGATTGCGGTTATTGGTGAAGCTCCTTATGCCGAAGGTTGGGGAGATAGGAAAAGCCTTGCCCTGTCTGCAGAAGATTTGCAGACGATTTCTGCTGTGAAAAAGCAGAGTAAAAAGATTATGGTTATTATCGTTTCGGGCCGGCCATTGGATATTCAGGCTTATGCCAAAGATTGGGATGCGATTATTGCAGCATGGTTACCAGGGAGTGAAGGCCAGGGAATTGCGGATGTTATATTTGGTGAGTATCCTTTTGTGGGAGTCTTACCGATTGCTTGGGAATTGTACTGAAAAACTTTTTGATTTTGTATGAATTTTCTTTGTAATGCCGAATATGCCGATCAGACTCTTCAGGAAGTTGTCTGCGAAAATGAGCCTTTAACCAAACGTGTCTTTACGAATTGCACGTTTTTGAAATGTCGATTTACTTCGGTACATTTTTCTGGATCGGAATTTTCTGAATGCGTTTTTGATCACTGTGAGTTTAGTCTGCCAAATTTTACGAATGCACGTTTGAAGGCGGTGACTTTTAAAGAAAGTAAATTGATTGGGGCTGATTTTACGAAATGTGATGCTCAATTTTTCGCTTTGGGATTTGAGAATTGTTTGGTTGATATGTGCAATTTTTCTGGATTAAAGCTGAAGTCCACGCATTTTTTAAGAAGTATGATTCGAGAAACCAGATTTATTGGCAGTCAGCTTCAAGAAGCTCGATTTGATGGGAGTGATTTGGAGCAATCGATTTTTCATCAATGTAATCTTGAAAAAGCGTCTTTTCTGAATGCGAAGAATTATATGATTGATCCGATGACGAATGTCTTGAAAGGAGCGACATTCTCATTACCGGAAGCAATGTCTTTATTGAGTGGGTTAGGAATTAAGCTTGAAAACCATTGACTTTGTTGATCGTTTTTGATAGCGTCTGCTTCGTTTGGTGCTATTGGTGATGGAAAAAATAGGTGCCTTGATGATGACGAACCCAGAGTTTGTTCTGCTCGAGCGGATTGTGCGTCCTGAATATATATTTGCCGTTTTTTATTTGAAGAATGGTGAATGCGGCGTTCATATCTGGACAGGGGAGAATGAGAACCCGCCTCGATATGGTCAGGCTCGCAAGTTGGGTGATGCACTCCGTGAAGCTGTTCATACCTATGTCGATGGCGAAGGAGCTGTTCTTTGCAAAGAGCCGATGGAAGGCTTTGAGCTTGTTGGTGTAAATCCAGAGGGTATTTGCCTTCAATTGCAGGAGTGGGTTCAGGATCGTCGCTTTTTTTATGTCTGGCGTGAGGACGATGGTCGCGTTTCGCTTCAGCTACGCCGGAAGCACTTTCATCAAGAGTGGAATGTGCAGTTTCGGAGTCCGAATGCGTTTTCGCCAACCGAATACACGGTTCCTTCGGCGCCGGGTGAGCGTTTTCGCTATCGAGAAGAGCGGGTGACTAAAACGGGTCTCGGTCAAGATTTTTGGTCAGCAGCTCAGGCGGCATTCAATGCTCCTGAATGTAATTTCGTTGGTGGATACTAACTAAGCCGCTTGGGTTTTTCCCTAAGCGGTTTTTTTGTTTCGGTGTTCAGATTTTTCGAGAAAGATGAATGCGGTGTCGTGTTATACTCGGAGCATCTTTATGAAATTGAAACTTTCGTTCTTTTCTTTAATGGTTCGAGTAGGAGGGGCAACGGCGTTCGGATTATTCCTTGCATTCATTGTTCAGGTTCGTCCTATCCAGGCTGCAACCTGTACTTTTGCAAGTGTGGGAACAGATGATTTTAACACGGCGGCGAATTGGGATTGTGGATTTGTGCCTGGTGCCACGAGCACGGCGGTGATTCCGATGGCGACATCGACTTCGTTGAGTGCTGAGGCTACCGTGTCTGATTTGTTGATCAATACGAATGCGACGTTTACGACGACGGGTTTTGCTTTGAATGTCTTTAATAATACAACTTCTTCTGGTGCGCTGATTGCGGGAAGTAATACGAGTACATTTGGAAATGACTGGGAGATTGCCGGAACGGGTTCGTTTACTCCAGGGACGGGAACGGTGGTTTTTTCGTCTTCGACCTATGGTGCATGGATCAGGTCTTCAGGCGACTTAACCTTTAATAATTTATCCGTCAGTACAACGGCGGGTGGTTCTACGCAGTATACAACGGTTTATACTCAAGGCATTAACGTTACGGTGAATGGAAATTTGAATCTGTATGGTGCTTACTTTCAGCCTGATCATGCAGATTTTACGGTTAATGGAACCACGCGTATCAATAGCACATCGCTGTTCATTTTAGGACCAGCGGGTTATACTTATGTGTTTACTGGAACGACGACCAATCAAGGTTCGATTAGTGCGGCCTATACTACGATGCCAACGCTTGAGTTCCATGGCGACCTTGTTAATTCTGGTACGATTCCGACGAATAGTGACGGAACAATCAAGATTTATAAAGATTGGATAGATACTTCTGGTGGTCTTAATTTAAGTGGAGAAGAAATTGCCGTCCAATTTCTTGGAACGACGAATCAGACGCTTCCAGCGGGGTACACATTTTATGACCTTTCTGTGAGTAGCACAGGTTATACGGTTACAGCTGCCGGGAATGTGACAACCACGAATAGTTTTTCGTTAACGAATGGAACATTAGCTTTGGGTAATACACGTTTTGCGTCGGCTGGAACATATTCCAATACAGGTGGTCTAATTACGATTGGTGCTTCTGGGAATTTAGTTTACCCACATGTAACTATTTTCTTTGCAGATAGTCTGTATGCATCAGCTTCTTCCTACAATATGTCGGGAACAGTTTATATCAGTGTTGAGGATGCCAGCAGAAATCTAAATGCTTCAGTCGCTGATACGCTGACCGTCTTGCTTACAGCTGATGTCGCCTCAGGATCGGATAGCGAAACGGTTACCTTGACGGAAACGGGTGCGGCAACAGGTATTTTTCGGGGAAGTATTGGTACCGTTACGGGAGCCTTTGGGGATGATGAGAGTGGAGTGATTGAACTTAAGGCTACAGGTACGGGTACGATTACCTATACCGATGCATATGATACGAGTGATGTAGGTACGGATACTGCGACATTGTCCTTTTCGATTGCGGTCACGGCTGGTAGCGGAGGCGGTGGTACAAGCAGTGGTGGGAGTGGTGGTGGCTTGGCTCCATTAACTACGACATTTCAATCAGTTCAAACAAATCCAGAATTGATCGATCAGTTAAAACTCATGGGTATCGCGCTTCATTCTTTGGTGAAGCTTTCAGATGATAAGAATACAATGACGCAAGATGATTCGGCGGTGTATTACATCGGTTCGGATGGAAAACGTCATGCCTTTCCGAATTTGAAAAGCTATTCAACCTGGTATGCGGATTTTTCAGGAGTACAGGTCATTAGTTCATCTCAATTGGCAAGCATTCCACTCGGAGTCAATGTGACCTATAAGCCAGGAAAGAAGATGGTGAAATTTACGACAAGTCCAATGGTCTATGCGGTGGCGAAGGGTGGGGTTCTTCGTGCGATTGCGAGTGAGCAAGCTGCTATGGAGTTGTATGGAGCAAATTGGAACATGAATATCGATGATATTTCTGACACATTCTATGCGAACTATTCCTTTGGGTTGATCGTTAATAGCTTGGCAGACTTCAATCCGGCGATGGTTGAAGCTTCGGTGACTTTTCCGAGCGACAGTTTGCAGAAATAATTGAGCCATTCAAAAAGCCTGTCTGAATAAAGACAGGCTTTTGTTTTTAGACTGGGTTTAGCTTCTGTTGGTTGTAAATTGTTTTTCTTACGTTTTCGCTTGCAATCTTTCTACTTAGGTCTACACTGTTTCATTAGTACTTCTCGTCTGCCTCATGTATGAGGCATCTCGTTTTGCCGAGAGTTTATTCATTATTATTTTTATGTCTAGAAAATTCTTGTTTTCTGTAGCTTTATTGGTTGGGGTGACGGTGAGTGTTTTGCCGGTTGAGGCGGCTGAATTTAAGTCCGGTCAGTCGGTGAGCTTGGGCGCTGCGCAAGTGATTAGCGGGGATTTGTTCGCTGCAGGAGCGAATGTCTCGGTTGATACGAATGTGATGGGAGATTCGTTTTTAGCTGGTTCTGTTGTTCGTTCGGCTGGAAATGTGTCGCATAGTCTTCAGGCGGCTGGTTCAATCGTGAATGTGACCGGTGCGATTGGTCATGCAGCTCGCATTGCTGGGAGTCAGGTTACCTTGGATAGTGCGGTTGAGGGCGATGTGATGGCCGCTGGGAGCATTGTCCATATTTTGCCGGGTACCGTTATCAAAGGGGATCTTTATGTCGCTGGCGCTACGATTACGATTGAGGGTGAGGTGAAGGGGAATGTGAGAGTCGCTGGGGCTCATGCCGTTATTCGTGGGACAGTTGGTGGCAATGTGTTAGGCGATGTGAGTGATTTGACGATTGCTTCGTCAGCGAAGATTGCTGGAAAATTGGAACATCGTGGAGATAAAGACACAACAATTGAACAGGGTGCAGTCGTGACAGGAGGGCATACATTTCAAAAAATGGAGAAGTCAGAGCGAAGTCATCGAGAAGGGAATGGATTCTTCGGTGCGATTTTAGCTTCTTTGTTTTTCTTTCTCGTGTATCTCTTGGTTGCGCTTATCGGAAATCATTTTTTCAGAATGCGCGTGGCTGGTATTACCGCGGATGTTTTGGCTAATTTTTGGAAGAAAACTGGTTGGGGTGCGATTTGGACCTTTATGATTCCGCTCGCTTGTTTTTTGGTGTTGTTCACCGTGATCGGTATTCCAATTGGCCTCTTTGGTTTTCTGGCATATATACTGCTTTCGACCATATCGAAAATCTTGGCCGCGATAATCCTTGGTGTCTGGGCAATGAATTTGCTGGATAAGAAGCGAGGCTGGATGGTTGATTGGAAGGCGATTGTTCTGGGAGGTGTTCTAATGATGATTATCTCATTGATTCCATTTATTGGTTGGGCTTTTGCGGCTATCTTTATGTTTGCCGCATTTGGTGGATTGATGTCTGCATTGAAAGCGATTGTGAAATAGGGCAAAAAATAGAAGATGCCCCTTTCTACTTCATGTGGGGAGGGGCATTGTATTAGTGTTTCATGGTATACTGTTCAGACATGCAAATTAGACTGAGTTCAATTCTTTTCTGTACATTTTTTTTCGCTTTCGTTTTCTTCTGTCTGCCTTTTTCTGTTCAGGCGGCGACCGTCACTTGGGATGGGAGTGCAGCGGATGGGCTGTGGGAGACCGATGCGAATTGGGATTCTGGAGTCGTTCCCACGGCGCTTGATGACGTTATTATTGATAATGTAACAACGACTCTGTCTACCGGGCAAACAGCTTCGTTTTTGACTTTAACTGTTGGTCTTGGAACGAATCCTACGGGTTTGGTTTTGATTGGGGATATTGCTTCGGGAGGGGATATTACGATTGCAAATCAAGGTACGCTTGTTCAATCAAATGCGGTCGCCCAGTCTATTACAGGTACGCTTGTTATTCAGTCCGGAGGTTTATTGACACATCAGCAGAATGGGACGGTTCAAGCTTATGAGGTCGATTTCAGTGCAAGTAATGTTAATATTCAAGCTGGAGGTTCGATTAATGTTGATGCAAGGGGCTATTCTGGAGGAGTATCTAGCAATTATCCTGGGTATGGTCCAGGGGGTGGTGGTGGGAATAATTTTAGTGGTGCTGGTGGAGGAGGGCACGGTGGTCATGGCGGGGCAGGATCTTCCTTTCTTGGTGGAGCGGGTTATTGCAGCTTAGTTGATGTTGCAACTATTGGTTCAGGTGGTGGTTCAGATGGGCATGATGGGGGATATGGTGGAGGGCTGATCCGGCTGAACGTTTCTGGAACCCTTACGATTAACGGTACGATTTCTGCCAAGGGCGCTAGGTTTAGAGATACGGACAGCGATATCTATACATATAATGGTGGTGGTGCAGGTGGTGGGGTGAATCTTTCGGCTGGGACGGTTGCGGGAACACCACAACTTTTTACTTTGGCGGGTGGCGATGGTGGCTTTTCGGGTGGCGGTGGTGGGGGAGGTTGTGCGCTTATTTCATATTCGGTTTCAAATTCGATTACGAGTTCTCAGGTCGCTATCGGCGGTGCAACGAGTACTGCAGACAGGGTTCGGGGAGGTGCAGGTTTGCTTTATATTAAAGCTGCTGGTTTGAATGGGGATCTTTTTTCGATTAATAGCGTTTCTGGAACTGCTGCAACGACAACCCCAGTGGGTGATGATTTTACCTTTCATTCATTGACACTTGGGCACGCTAATTTTTACGTTACATCCTCGCAGTCTCTGGTTTTGATGAATGCTGGAAATCCATTCGCGAATGCTGCGAATAGTCCGACAGGAACCATGAGAGTCTCTGGTGCCGTTACCCTCAATACAAACGTGATTGCAAGTACCACGCTTCACCTTTTAAATGGTGCCGTGTTTACGAACTCATCGACGCTTCAGGTTGCGGAGGGTGCTGGTTTAACGCTTGATAATGGAGCGACTCTGGCAAGCGCCGTTAACTCCTTTGTTTCCAGTGGTTCACTTGCATTTAATAATTGGCTTGGGACAGAGATTAATGATCTTACGATTAATGCAGGGACGACGACATTCTCATATTATTCTACAACGACTCCTTTTACTCTTTCTGGGGATTTTACGATGAATGGTGGTGCTTTGACGCATGCACAGAATGTTGATGCACAGACTCATGTTTTAAATATTGAAGCCGATAATATTACCTTCGAGTCTGGGTCATATATTAATGTGGATGGAAAAGGCTATTCTGGAGGTATTGCTGGTCACTATACTGGTTATGGTCCAGGAGGTGGTAATGGGAATAACTTTAGTGGTGCAGGTGGAGGAGGGCATGGCGGTGATGGTGGCGCAGGAGTATCTTTCGCAGGAGGTACGGCCTACTGCAATATCAATGATGTTGAAACGATTGGTTCAGGTGGTGGTTCAGATGGGCATGATGGGGGGATATGGTGGAGGGCTGATTAAGTTGACTGTAGCGGGTACAATGACCTTGAATGGTACCCTTTCTGCTAGGGGTGCCAGGTATAGAGAGACTTACAGCGATATCTATACATATAATGGAGGTGGTTCGGGGGGTGGGGTGAATCTTTCGGCTGGGACGGTTGCGGGAACACCACAACTTTTTACTTTGGTTGGTGGCGATGGTGGCTTTTCGAGTGGTGGCGGTGGTGGTGGTTGTGCGCTTATTACTTATAGTAGTTCAAATAGTATTACGAGCGGTGTGGTTACGAGAACGGCTGGGAATAATGGTTTTGCGGCTGGGGCCACGGCAGCTGAGGACGGTTTATATTTAGCGGTTCAAAACTCAGTCAATATCGCTCCGACGAGTCCCGTGATTGGTACCCGGACGGCAACGACGATTCCATTGTCTTGGACGGCCGGTGGGGGTTCAGAAACCTTGTATGTGCTTGAACAATCCTCGAATGGAGGTGCTTCTTTTTCTCAGATTACCACCGTAGATGTTTCGGACACGGATTATACGTTTACTGGTCTTTCGGTGAATACACAGTATCAATTTCGTGTTGCTGCGGGAGATGGTGTGGTGACGACGTCTACCTATGCAACCAGTTCTCTGGTATATACAGCCGCCAATCAAGCTGCTGCTCCAACGGTTGGGACAGTGACTACCTCAACGGTTCCTTTGTCTATTAATGTAAATGGGAATCCTACGAGTACCTTGTATGCCGTTTATAGCTCGACGACGGCTGAATATTTTACATCGGCTGGGGTAATCACGACGACGCCAACATTTTTTACTTCTTCAACATGGTCGGGTGTGGCAAGGGGACTGGCCGCTTCTACAGATTATATCTTTGCGGTTATTGCCCAAAATGGTGATGGCTTGAATGCTGCGACGTCTACGGGTGCAAGCGCAACCACGGCTAGCGCGAGTGTTGGTTTGTCCAAAACGACATTGACGACCGTAGAGGGCGGAGCGACAGATTCGTATACGATTGTTTTGAACTCTCAGCCCACCAGTACCGTTACGGTGGTTGTTTCTCCGGATGCGAATCAAACAGTTTCGACTTCTTCTATTGCATTCACTTCATCGAATTGGAATGTTCCGGTGACGGTTACTGTGACGGCCATTGTCCAGAATCTTGGGAATCAGACAGGGACGATTACTCATTCGGTGACGAGCCAGTCAACTGGTTTTCATCTGGCTGTGGTTTCATCCGTTACAAATAATATTACCGGTACTACGCCAACGGTTGCTCCTACGAGTAGTGGTGGAGGGGGATTAGGCTCTAGCGGGAGTGGAAATGGTTTGGCTCCTTTAATCACAACATTTCAAAGCTATACCTCAGGTGGAGAAATTAGCGGCCCATCGACGGCAGTTCTCTTGGATAATCTGAAGAAGATTGGTGTTGCTCCTCACTTTCTTGTGAAGCTTCCAGATGATGGGAATAAGAACACTCAAGAGGATTCTGCGGTGTACTATGTTGGGACAGATGGGAAGCGTCATGCTTTTCCGAATTCTCAGGTGTATTTTACATGGTATCCAGATTTCTCAGGAGTTCAGGTTATTGGATTGACCCAGCTGGCTACGATTCCGCTTGGACCAAATGTGACCTATAAACCAGGGAAAAAGATGGTGAAGTTCACGACAAACTCGAAGGTGTATACGGTTTCAAAGGGTGGATTGCTTCGTCCAATTGGTTCTGAAGCGGTGGCTACCTTGCTCTATGGTGTAGATTGGAATAAGAAGATTGATGATATTTCTGATGCTTTTTACACGAACTATACTTTTGGTCTCCCGGTGAATGGATTGTTGGACTTTAATCCGGCAGAAGTTGAGGCGTCTGTTGCCGTGCCGAGTGATAGTTTGCAGCAATGAGAGAAAGAAAAAAATAGCCCTGAATGATCAGGGTTATTTTTTTTAAAGATCTAAATTGATTGGAGTCCCGATATCATTGGCTTTTGAGCTTCGTCCAATGGTCCGAAGGTATAATTCTTCGACTTTTTCTCTTGCCCAGGGTGTTTTTCTGAGGAAAGTTAGGCTGGATTTGATGCTCGGATCACTGACGAAACAGTTGATTTTAATGCGTTGGCCGAGTTCTTTCCAGCCGAATTTGGTAACCAAAGCTTCCAGGATGGCCTGGAGGGTTTTTCCGTGAAGAGGGTCTTTGGAGGTTTGCATGGGAGGAGCATAGCAGAAAAATGGTCACCTGCATTTTTAGATATATTTTTATCTGTAATGCTTGCTTTTGTGTTAGACTGGTATTGAAGATGATTGAGCTTGTATTGTCCCTTTTAAAGGGAAAGAGTTTATTGGTGGTTTCTGTTCTTTTGAGCAGTCTCATTGGTTTTTTTTTGTTTTGACACATTCGGTGTCAGCGGCGACCTGTATCGCTTCGACGAGCGGTAATTGGAGTACCGTTGAGACTTGGACGAATTGTGGCGGTATTTCTCCAGGCGTAGGGGATACGGTGATTCTTTATTCTGGAGCGACTGTGACCGTTACGGCGAATACGGCGGTTAGTTCAGTGGTTTTTTCTCCGACTTCCTCTTCAGCGACGCTTTCTGTCGATTCGGGTTTTGTTTTGACAGTTACGAGTACGGTGATTTTGAATAGTTCTACTTCCACGGATGCGAATGCGACCATTATGGGTGAAGGTGGAATGACGGCGGCCTCGGTTACTTCGGGTTTGTCTACGACAGTTCCAGACAGTACTCATACGACCAAGCTTATTTTCGCGATTGCGACATCTACGATCAGCGGGACGGCGAGGGGAGTTTCAACGGGGAGTGGGGGTTTTACAAATACGGGTGAAATTGATCTTCAATCGGGTTCTATGACGGTTGGGACGCTTACATTTACGCCAAATACCGGGCCAGCTCCAATTTTTTCTTTGGCGACGGGAGCGCAGACGGGGACGCTTACGATTATGGGTTCTGGAACCCCTGTTGGTTCAGGTGGTACATTTACGGCAAATGGAACCGGAGCGACGGTGAATTACAATTCGCAAAGTGGAACGACCAATATCAATGCGACAACCTATTTTAATTTGACAACGGGGATGACGGCGAATGCCTCGGTCACAGCTTTTGTCTTGGCGGGGAATACGACCGTTGAAAATAGATTGACGGTCGGTGCTTCTTCTGGTTCTACACATTCATTTAGCGCGAGCACATTTACCTTAACTTTGTCTGGATCAGGTATCCCTTTTGTAAAGAATTCATCTGGTTCATTTGCGACGACTGCTTCTACGGTGAATTATACGGGCACTAGTTCAACGACGATTGCGACTGTGACCTATGCGACATTAAATTTGGGCGCTGTAGGGATAGGTGCGGCGAGGACTTATAGCATGGTTGGTTCAGTGACGGTGAGCGGGGTGTTGACGCTCAATTCGCCTTCGACGGGGGTGAATACATTTGATATTTCAAGTCAAACACTTTCGTTAACGGGATCTGGAACGCCTTTGGTCTTGAATGGAAATACCTTTACGATAACGAGCTCTACCGTTAATTATCAAGGGACAAGTGCGACGGCGATTACGGCCACAACCTATCATAATTTGGGCGTCGGATTTGTTTCCAATGCAATTAATACGACATATACTTTGGCTGGAGATATGTCAGTGAATGGAACGCTGAATGTTGGTGCCACAACGGGGGCTGGTATTCATACATTCAATGCAAGCACTTATACTATTTCGATTGTAGGAAGTGGTACTCCTTTTAGAGTGAATGCTTCTGGTGCATTTTTTGCGAATGAGTCTACGGTTAATTATGTGGGTACATCGATTACAGCAATTTTAAATACGGCTTACTATAGCCTTGGAATCGGAACGACGGCGAATGCGACAAATGTGAGCTATACGATTCCTGCGAGCGCATCAATCACGGTTACGAGCACATTGACGATTGGAGCTGCTTCTGGGGCCGGTGTCCATACCTTGGTGGCTGGAACGGGGACGATTACCTTATCCCAATCTGGAACGCCATTCGTGATCAACTCTTTTGGTGTATTTACGGCTCAGACTTCTCATGTGAAATATATTGGAACGAGTGATACGACGATTGCGAGCACGACCTATAATAATTTGACTCTGGGCGCGACTTCAACCGGGGCGGCGCGAACCTATACGTCGCTTTCGTCTTTTACCGTTGGTTCTTTGTTAACGGTTTTGGCTCCTTCGACCGGGGTGAATACCCTTGATATTTCGAATGTCATTTTGACTCTTTCTGGGTCGGGTACGCCGCTCGTATTGAATGGGAATACACTCATGACGACTGGATCCACCGTCAATTTTACGGGCACAAGCGCGACCACGATCCCGGTCGCTGACTATGCTCATCTTGGAGCTGGAACAACGGTGAATACTTCGAATGTGACCTATAGTCTTGCGAATGATATGACGGTAAGTGGGGTATTTACGGTTGGCGCCGCCGGAGGAACGGGTATCCATACGGTATTTGCAAGCACGACAATTTTGACATTGACGGGAGCGGGGACGCCCTTTGTCGTGAATTCGGCGGGGGTATTTTCAGCTTCCCTGGGCACGGTTGTGTTTAGTCAGTCCTCGGCTCAGACGATTTTGGATACAGTGACCACAACGTTTAATAATTTGACGATTAATAATGCCGGAGGCGTTTATTTGAGCCATGATACGTCGGTGAGTACGACGCTAACACTTCTTAGTGGGAATATTGTGACTGGAGCAGGGAATACGTTTGAGATGACTTCAGATAATTCCATTGCGCGTACGAGCGGCCATATTGTGGGACGTTTGCGTATGCATGTCGCTACGGGAGCCGTATCTAAGACATTTGTTATTGGAACGGGGAGCGATTATTCGCCGATTGATCTGTCTTTTGGGGAAGTGACAGTGGCTGGGATGTTGATAGCGTCGACGACAGCGAGTGATCATCCGGATGTCGAAAATTCGGGTATTAATTCGAGCAAAAGTGTGAATCGTTATGTGAGTTTTGAGAATGAGAGTGTTATTTTTGATACCTATGATGCCGTTTTTCATTTTCTTGCCTCTGATGTGGATGCCGGGGCAAATACGTCGAATTTTGTGGTGAAGAAATTGAGTTTAGGGGTCTGGTCTTCGCCGACGGTCGGTACAAAAACGGCAACGAGTATTCAGGTGACAGGTTTAATAAGTTTTAGTGATTTTATCATTGGTGAAGTTGATGTCGTTGAAGATGAGCAGGGTACTTCTTC
>Ga0163147_10001276_pt1 | contig 38825 bp, 37 predicted proteins | sample OliLakLV19MP6G1_FD_148597 | JGI IMG/M metagenome (GOLD analysis project Ga0163147, IMG submission 148597) | Freshwater microbial mat bacterial communities from Lake Vanda, McMurdo Dry Valleys, Antarctica- Oligotrophic Lake LV.19.MP6.G1 | ecosystem: Environmental > Aquatic > Freshwater > Lake >...
TCGCAACGCCTGTCACCCTGAGCGAAGTTTCTCACGAATGGGTGACAATACCTTTTGGTAAAAGCAGAATAGTTGAAGCTAGCTGCAATGAAACCTTCGGTATTCGGTCAGCCGTCATCGGTCTTTGTTCTCTCTTTACATTTGGCCGCAAGCATTAAATAAGTCATGACCAACCCCACATCCAGTCCATTTGTTTTTTCAAGGAAGAATTACATTTTCCTGTTGTCGGGCATCGGCATCATCATCCTGGGTTACCTGCTCATGTCGGGCGGTGGCAGCGAAGACCCTAATGTTTTTGACCCGGAAATCTTTTCACCGCGAAGAATCACCCTCGCACCTATTGTGGTGTTGCTGGGATACGGCATGGTGGGCTACGCGATTATGTACAAGGAAAAAGTCGGCAGGGAGCAGTAGGCAGGCATAACAAAAAGAATTGCTAATTGGTACGGAGGACAACTTTTCCTGACAGATTCATTTTGCACACCAGTCACCGTCTCAGTTCATCCGTCATCGGTCTCCGGTCATCTCACATCTCATGTCTAACATCCCACATCCTCTGTGAGTCTTCTTGAAGTCATCATCATAGCAATAGTGGAAGGGCTTACGGAGTTTCTTCCTATCTCCTCAACGGGGCACATGATAATTGCGCAGCACCTTCTTGGCGTGGAGGACACTGCGTTCACTCGCACATTTATTATCAGCATCCAGTTTGGTGCAATACTCAGCGTGGTGGTGTTGTACTGGAAAAGGTTTTTCCAGTCGCTCAACTTTTACTATTTGCTTTTCGTGGCATTTCTTCCCGCTGCGGTTATTGGTTTTTTGGCCAATGATTATGTGGATGCGGCCTTGGGAAGCGTGATGATTGTTGCCATCAGTTTGCTGTCCGGTGGATTGATTTTGATTTTCATTGACCGCATTCTCAATCCGAAACAGGAAACGAAAATCACTTACCGGAAATCATTCATCATCGGATTATTCCAATGCATTTCCATGATACCCGGAGTGTCGCGCAGTGCGGCCACCATCATTGGCGGAATGACACAAGGCCTCACACGAAAACAGGCCGCAGAGTTTTCTTTCTTTCTTGCAGTGCCCACCATGTTCGCTGCCACCGGTTACAAACTTTACAAAGGCATTCATGAAGTTCCGGAATTGTTTCAATCGGATAACATGATGAAATTGTTGGTTGGAAATGCAGTGGCTTTTATAGTGTCCATGCTCGCCATAAAATTCTTCATCGCCTTTTTAACGAAGCATGGATTCAAGGCATTTGGCTGGTATCGCATTGCGCTGGGCGCCATCCTTATCATTCTTCTTCTTTCCGGCATTGATCTCAGGGTAGTCTGACACACTGATTGTTCTATTGTTTGAATGTTCCACAAACAATCAAACAACCAAAAATTCAAACAATAGAACATCCAAACAACAACCTTTGTCTCTTGCATCTTTGCCTGACATTTACAACTCATGATGATCCGGGCAGTTATTGTTGATGATGATGCATTTGTGCGAAGTGATTTGAAAGACACCCTCGCTGCATTCCGGCATGAACTGGAGCTCGTGGCCGATTTCGAACATCCTCTGGAAGCTATCGAATTCATCAATCACTCAAAACCCGATTTGATTTTTCTTGACATTCAGATGCCGGTGATGAATGGTTTTGAAATGCTCGACCATCTTGACACCACACAAATCGAAGTCATCTTCATCACTTCATTCAACCAATATGCAATTCAGGCCATCAAGTACAGCGCACTTGATTATCTGCTGAAACCGGTAAAGCATGATGAATTGAAATCTGCGATTGAACGGTTCAAGCAGAAATCAGAAAAAATTCTTACTCAAGCGCGGCTTGCCAACCTGAAGCACAATTTCAGCCAGCAGGATGAAAACAATTTCCAGTTAGTGATTCCAACCAAGCAGGGTGAACATCATTTCAAGGCCGGAGAAATAATCCGTTGCGAAGCCGACTCCAACTATACCATGATATTTCTTTCAAGCGGCAAAAAATTCCTTGCATCAAAAACGCTACGCGATATTGAAGAGATGCTGGGTGAAGGAAAATTTCTTCGTGTCCATAAATCGCATCTCGTCAACAAGCAACACATTGAAAACATATCACCCAAAGATGAAGTGGTGTTGAGTGATGGCGCACATGTGGCCATCTCGCGCAGGCGGCTTACTGAAGTGAAGGACGCTCTCAGGAGTAAGTAAAACCAACTACTTCAGGTGAGACAGAACCTGAAGATTGAGAACCGTGATAAAATTCGCACGACATTAAAAAAACCGGCAACCACATCTTCAACTTGTAAAAGGGCACCTCTAAAAACTCCTCAGGTGAGGCATCAGGAGTTTTTAGAAGTGCCATAACAGTTTCTATTTAGATGTGATTGCCGGGGACGTATTTAAAGCCCATCCTCCCGTTGACAGGATCCAATCCTGATAGCTATCGGGATCAATTTGAAACATTGCGGTGGCGTTTCATGCGCCTTGGGGGTTTTGATTATTGCACGATGAGTTTTTCAGTAAGTGAACCCACGCTCACATTGCACATACCAGCAGAAAGTCTTCCGTTGAAGGTCATGTTCACGTGTTGCTGCAGAGGCAAAATGTTTTCGGAGTGAACTAATTTTCCTGTCACATCGGTGATGTTCAGAACCATTACCACATCACTTGCATTGCTCAATGCCACGTTGATGGTTTCTCCGTTATTCGGGTTCGGGAAAATTTCAAAAGAGAAATCTTCGCTCATCGCATTCATCACGCTTGAAGCAACACCTTGCACTTCGGATTCTGAATTTGAAATTTCTTCCGCAACCATTTCTTCCGATTCAACTTCTGTCAAAACGCTCATTACATCAATAGCAACTTCTTCTTCGTTTGCATTCATCAGAATTTCTGTAGAAAAAGTAAGCCCCCGTTCTTGCCATGAGTTCTGTGGCCCCTCCCAACCCTGCACGTTCAATGTTCCGCTTACCACTCCGCTGGTGGTGAATTGCGCAAGCAGCAACAATCCATCTTCATCGGCAAAGCAGCGTTCGTTAGTTGTAAGAAGAAACCATGCTCCATTGTCAGCACTGAAACCTGTTCCATTTTCGAAAGCAGAAAAGTCCATTCCCAAATCCCACAAATCGCTGCCTTCGTTATTCTCAAAACCGAGGGTAAACCAAGAGTCGAATTGCAATGCAGGGTCATAAGTAAAGAACTCTTCGTTTACGTTTCCGGCACTGTAACCCCCAAGGTCGCTTTGCCAGATTGCCGCACTGGAATTAATGATAAGGCTGTTCTGAACAGCTCCAAAAATCGCGTGGATGGATTTGGCAAGAGTGCTCACCTTTGCGTACAGGCGATAGGTGTTGCCTGCACAAGGCCACTGTTGTCAATTTGTTTCACCACGAGTGTTACATCGCTGGCGTTGGCGCTCATCATCGCTATGATAAGTGCAAGGATTGTCATTATTGTTTTCATGTTGTTGTTTTTTGTTTGCTTTTGTTGATTTTGCTTTCGTTGTTTTTGTTTCAAAGGTGAGCGGCTGCTTTCATCAGGAGTTTTTAGAGTGCCCTAATGCCTGTCATATTCGGTTCACCTCATTTGTAGAATTTCTACCACCATCCATGCCATCAGGATGAGAAGCAATACGATGACTACATCTTCTGTCCTCCTGATTATTTTATATTTCTTCGTTTGCACGTGGGTGGTTTGAAAAATTCGCTGACAAATGTTTTGCAATCATTTTACTCAATTCGAAACGCGTTAGCGTACGGCACATTTCATTTAGCAAACGGAAGAATTAGTTGCAGTTGCCTCCGAACAACGCCATGAACAACAGAAGATCCCCCACGTTTATCACACCGTTGCTGTCGAGGTCGGCTGTGCAGGTATTGCATGAACCATCTTCTTCTGTTGCACAGGCATTGTAGTTCACCGCCTGCGGATTGGTGCATCCTTTCAAGTCATACTTTTCAAACGTGAACCGGTATCGTCCACCGCTTGCGCCCCAGCCTCCCACCTGCTGGTAGTATTCGCCAATTTCCAAACCATCGCACATGAAATAATCGGGCTGGAAGAGGAGCCTGGTCCAATGTTGCAGGCAAGCATTGTTCCTCCGCACTCGTCCCACACTCCCATGCGCCCGTTCTGCAATGGCTGGTCGAAGAAATCACTGTTTCCTTCCAGCGCCAGTATCGTCTGGCCTGCGGTATACTGGAACTTGTACCACACGTCACTTATTTCCTTATCTCTGTCCGCGCACGAAAAACCTCCTCCAACACCTGAAACAGAAATGTCTTCGCAATTGTTTTATCCCCAATAAGTATCACCAGATTCGATTTCCAATGCTACGTTGCACTCACCGTTGTAGGCGGGATACATGCAATAGCAATTGTCCCAGTCGGCCAGTGCCAGGTAGTTGCAAGCATTTGCATCCATGCAGCCGCCAAAGCCAGTATCTACTGAAAGTTTGTAATCACCCGAAGCCGCACCATAGCCGCCCACACGTATCCAGTACACCTTCAGCACAGTTGCGGTAAACGTCACTGTGGATGTGAAACCCGTCCCGCTGTCATCATCACCCGCCACACACACCAGTGCACCTGTACCAGTCACTTCATAGTAAACATGAATCTTCGTGTCGAAGTTCGTTCCCGCATTGTCAGTGGAGAGGGTTATCGGGTAGCTGTCGCAGCCTGCCCAATACATCCGGAACCAGCGGTTGCCACCAGCATTCACCGGGGTATAGCAAGACACAGCGTCCTCTTCCATCCAGTCGTTGCTCGCACCGGTTGTATTTCCCAGGAAGTAGGTTAACCCCTTCCCCACTTCCATTTCAGTGTAGTTATTTGGGCGTTGTGCCCCCGAAACAGAAGTCATTGCGATGGCACACACGCACATCAAAAGTTTGATAGTTGAATTGAATGTTTTACTCATTGTTGTTGTTTTTAAGTTGAATTCGTGAGAATGTGTTTTCATTGGTTTTTGTTTTTTGATTGTTTTGTTTTTTTGATTTGACGGCACAAACATTTCGGAACCGCAAATCCGGATTCAACTTTAACTGTGCGAAGTGGTGCGAAATGATTGCGAAGTGCTGAAAAAGAAAAACCGCCCGTGGCAAGGGCGGGTTTCACCTCACAATTGGCCTAATCTCATACTTTGGCCACGGCATGCCAACCACCCAATTCTTCACCAACGAAGGCGAAAACAATCTCTACAGCAAGTTCAAGGGAATCTTTGAGCATATGCGTGAGAATGGGCACAACCATGTGGAGCAAATACAAAGTAGAACAACTCCCCATCCCCGCCATTCAATACGAAACGGAGATAGAACTACTTGTCACCCACATCATATCCCAAAAGAAAAAAGTGAAAGAAACCATGCAGTGGGAGAACAAAATAGTTGCCTTGATATTTCACCTCGGAGTTCACACTGAGCATGTCGAATGTGCCCTGAGCGAAAGCGAAATGCTGCAAGTGCTGGACACTTTCAAAGACCTTAGCATAAAGGACAGGAACCAGATACAGAATGAGCATAGGAATGTGGGGAATGGTAGATTTGAGGTGGGGATTCAATGAAACTTCAATGTGTGAATATTTCTGATCAGAAAGTATGAACTAACCGAAACATATTTGCAAACTTGCCCCTAAAATGGAGTTGAAACGAGAATACCCAGCACTTCTTCCTGATAGATTTCAGGAAATAGGTCTGTGGCAATTGGACAAGTTTTTCCTTGAGCCTTTTGGCAACAACGAACATCGCAGACAGTTGATAAACCGTTTACAGGTGTTTATGAGCGAGGTACAAGCGCTAGGCGTTGGTACAGAAGTTTGGATTGATGGCTCGTTCACCACCGAAAAACCGGAGCCTGATGATGTGGATATGGTTTTTCTGATGAACAGGGAAGATATTGATAACTTGCCAGAGGCAAAAGCAGCATTCTTTCAATCTCTGTTCATGCAAAGAGACGAGGTTCGTTCAAGGTATCATTTAGATGTTTATTTCATAGACAAGGATGATAGAGATGAAGTGGAAAAGTGGACAGAGAACTTTGGAAAGGATGCGCGCAAGTTGAATTCAAAAGGAATATTCAAAATTCAAATCAAACCCGGTGTATAGTGTAATAAAATTAGAAGAGTTGATAAGGGTGTCTGAGAGCACCCTATTGCGCTACGAACAAGATTTGGCACTAAATCCAAACAGCCTATTCGCAAAGGGTATGGTAAAAAATACCAATGAACAATTAGAGGAGCTTAGGGGCAACGTGCAATTTCAAAAACAACTTAGGGAGAAAGAAGTTGTAGAGTTACGTTTCCGAGGCAAGGCAGCGCAGGCTGGACGTTTGCCGTTGGAGATGCTTGGGGCATTTGCTAAGCAATTTGCAGAAGCACTGATTGATACAGGAAAGCATTACCAATTTGGTTCGAGGCAAAAAAAAGGGGCCATGGACATTGTGAGAAGAAGCACTGAAATAACATTTGAAAGACTTGTTCCGGGTTCTACCCGTGTTCTAATCACAGGAACTACCAAGCCAGATTTGTTTGGCAACAGCCTCTTCGAACACTCTATGCGCTCCTTGATGACATTATTGACTTCAAGTGTGGCGGAACAAATGCTGACCAACGCAGGGAGTGTAGGCAAGTCTGGAGTAAAAAAACTCAATGGCTTGCTCTCATCAACCATAAAAAGCGATTTAGAATTGGACATCACATGGCGCACACCGGAGCAAGCAATATTGCAATGGGAAGGAAATAGCAGCGCAATGCAAAAATTGTCCAACACCATTTCAAAAATTACAGAAGGCGTACCTCAACCCATTTCCATCTCAGGTAAACTTGTTGCACAAAGCCTCAAAGGAAAACTCGAAATTGAGTCTGATGATAAAGCTACCTACAAAACAACGTTTCCGATTGCCCTTCTGGAGCAAGTTCGAATAAATCACATTGGTGACAGATGTGTTTTTGAACTGCTGGAAACGAAAATCACAAACAAAGTAACCAACGAAGAGAAATCAAATTACGAGTTGGTTTCTATCAGCTAACTGTCCTTGGTATTTCACCTCTATGCCATAGGCGAAAGCGAAATGCTGCAAGTGCTGGACACCTTCAAAGACCTTAGCATAAAGGACAGGAACCAGATACAGAATGAGTATAGGAATGTGGGGAATGGTAGATTTGACACGGAGATAAAGTAAACCGCAAGAGATGGCACGAATAACATCCATAAAGCTTCAAGGCTACAGGCCATTCAGGGATTTTAATGCAAGCTTTCTTCCGCTGGAAGTTATGGTGGGCGCCAATGGCAGTGGCAAAAGCAGCTTGTTCGAGTTTTTGAAATTCTTGCGTGACAGTTGTGTCACAGACATACCACCTGAGATTGTTGCTGGCACAATTGGACAAAACATATTTCATATACCCGGACCTGAGAGGTTATGGTGGAGTGTGGAGGTAGACACTGGAATGCCTACAACATTGCGCTATCAAGGCGAGTTGCTGGGCCCAAAGGGGAATACAAGCGTAATATCTGAAAGAGTAGAATCATCCAGGCCATTGCCTGGTTTTGACAGACCACTTCTGTTGTTGAACATCAGGAATCAAACGGGAAAATTTTACAATCCTGAAACCCGAAGACTTGAAGAACAAGACATTGTTTTGGGCAAACCAAATCAACTTGCACTTAGCACAGTGAACAATGCGCGTTTCAGAGCATTGTACGAGCTGAAGGAATACATAGCAGGCTGGAGATTTTACAGTTCGTTCAACATAGATAATAGTGCGATTCGCAAAAGTGTTTTAACCTCCCAGGAGCCACAACTAGCAGAGAATGCAAGTAATCTGAGTGCAGTACTGAATTATTTTCAATCGGAACATGGTGCAGCATTCCAAGCAATGCAACACCACATGCGCCAGATTATTCCGGGTTTCCGAAAGTTGAGCGTACCGGCCAGAGGAGGTCCGGGAGAAGTAATTGCATTTTGGGAAGAACATGGGGTTGATAAACAATTGAGCATTGCTGACTTGTCGGATGGAATCATCCGTTTGATTTGCTGGATTGCCCTTTGTCTGCATCCCGACCCACCCGGTCTGGTTTGCATAGATGAACCAGACCAGGGCGTACATCCGCGCACTTTGCCAATTCTTGCGAGTTTGTTCGAACAACTTTCACAGCGCACACAAGTGTTACTTGCAACACATTCATCCTATTTCCTCAGCCGTTTTTCTCTAGAAAATATTGCGGTATTCAAAAAGACCGATGGTGAATCGAGATTCCTGAAACCGAATAGTTCGCAAGTCCTTCTTGACTCACTGCGCGATTTCGGAACAGAGGAAATAGAACGTTTGCACCCGTCCAACGAATTGGAACACTTCTCCTCTGAGCAGTCATGAAGCAAGTGTATGTTTATGTAGAAGGGCCATCAGACAAGCTTGCGCTTGAGTCGTTGTTGAAACCTCTTGTCGTAAGGAAATTTTCAGAGACAGTATTCATCGATTTTTTTCCGCTCGACAGTCAAAGGAATGTTCACTTAAAAGGAACTAAGAAAGCCATAGGCATACTGCGAAATCAGGGGCATTACCAAGTTGTGCTCTTGCCTGATTTGTATCCGCCATTTAATGGGGCAAGAACAATAGAAGAGTTAAAAGAGTCGGTCATTGCCAGATTCAAGAGCGAGGCAGAACTCCTCAACATAAGTGATATTGATTTTTTGCTTCAGCGTTTTCATGTTCATTGTTTCAAGCATGATTTGGAGGTATTGCTACTCGCAGCCAAGGAAGCAATGAGCGCATACCTGCAAGTTCACACTTTGACCGCAGCATGGCGAATACCGGAAGAAGAACAAAACCATGATCAGCCACCAAAGCGTATTACAGAGAGATTGTTTCGCGAGAGAAACAGGAAGTACAAAGACACCATTGATGCAGAGGCCATATTGCGAAATGTAGATTACAAAATTTTGGTGGAAAAGTGCCCCGAGTCTTTCGGGGTATTTGTAAATTTTCTTGAAGGACAATGATTGAAGCTTCGGCTTTGACCATGAATTTAGAACAAGCTTCAGTTTAAGATGCAACGAAATGACTAACTACTCTTTTGAAGAACACCTGCACCGCTATGCGATGTGGACAGCTGCGCGGGCCGTTCAACGCTCGTTTACGCCAACCGATAATATTAAGAAAGCAATTAACACTACTGACCTTCGATCATTTGTGCAGCGCTCCTCCTGTAGCCCGGTTGAGTTTGATCAACTTCATCAGAAGTGGGCTGATGAGTTGATGAATTCATTTGGTTCGATTGAGTGTTCATATGGTCGTGCAGCCAAGATTATTTCAATCTACCTCAAAACTTCTGTTGTAATTCCATGCAAAGGAGTTGGTGCGTTACCTCAAATAATCCATCCACCCATTGACCGGATATTTCTTACAAATTTGATTTCAGATAAAAGTTCTCCGCTCAATGAAAGTGACAGGCAATGGCTCAGGGGAATTAGCTGGACAAAACTTGAAAAGGATATGTATTGGGAACTGGTAAAAAAGTTCAGGAGTTATCAGAACTTCAATTGGAGGTGGGAATATTATTGGTCACCGAGCGCTGAAAGAAGTGATATGTGAAGTATCCAACCAAGGGGAGCCTGTAACCCTTTCTTCCATTTCCAATCCTTTTTCGGTTCATCCAATTTCTCTTTCACATCGCAGGAGTGAGCCTTCGCTTCCTTCATCTCGTTTGCACTTCGCAGCCCTTTTCCTCCGCCTCACCTCCAAACTCTCGGCACTTCGCACATTAATAATTGTACTTCACATCAACCCTTCTTTCATTTGATCACTTTCTACCCGCGATCTGAAGTTGGAAATAAAAAAGACATATCATCCTCCATTCTGCGCTGCTATCAAAAGGGGTTGTGGTGCTGCTGTGCTCGTTAACGCACAGCACTCATGCCCAGGTAAGTTCAAATGACTTTCGGTTCACACACATCACGGAAGAAAATGGATTGTCGGACAACATTGTGAACTGCATGTTTACCGACAACGATGGATACATGTGGATTGGAACCCATTCGGGACTCAACCTGTTTGACGGCACACATTTTCTTTCTTATACAGGCAGCAACAACGAAACATTGTACACGAACTTGCACTTAACAACGAACGATTGCAACGCGAAAAAGCAACTGTGCAATACGATAACCTCACCAACCAGCTCAATCCGCATTTCCTGTTCAACTCTCTTTCATCACTCAACAGTTTGATACAGGACGACCAGCAACTGGCCAGCGATTTCCTGCAGCATCTTTCCAAAGTGTATCGCTACGTGTTGCAGAACAAAGACAAAGAGACCGTAAGCATTCAAACCGAACTCGATTTCATCCGCAACTATGTCTTCCTTCTCGAAACACGTTTTCAGGAGGGATTTTCTGTAAACTACAATTTGCAGCCCGATGATCTGGAGCGCGAAATTGTTCCTGTCACGTTGCAAATCCTGATTGAGAATGCAGTGAAGCACAACATCATTACCGCAAGCAAACCATTGATGCTGGAAATAGCAAGTGATGGCGAATTCATCATTGTAAAAAATACATTGCAGAAAAAAAGTAATGTGGAAACATCGAACAAACAGGGAATGGAAAAACTGAAAACACTTTACAGGTATATCACTCAAAAACAAATTGTGGTGGAAGAAACCGCCACTGAATTCATTGTAAAACTTCCGCTCGTATAACTCAGATCAGGATGAAAGCAATACTTATAGAAGACGAACCACTTGTTGCAAAAAATCTTGTAAAACTTCTTGCTGAAGTGGATAGCACCATTACAGTTGAAATCATCATTCCATCCGTTGAGGAAGCGGTTATATATTTTCAAAAGAATCCGCAGGCCGATGTGGTGTTTATGGATATTCAACTTAGCGATGGTGTGAGCTTCGATATTTTTGAAAAGACGCAAATCAATCTGCCCATCATTTTCACTACAGCATACAATGAATATGCAATTCGCGCATTTAAGGTGAACAGTGTGGACTACCTGCTGAAACCTGTTGATAAGAATGAACTACTTCGTGCAATTGAAAAACTGAAAGCACTTCATCAGGCGAAAAGCAATCCTTCGATTATGCCGGAACAACTCAGTGAATTGATTCAACAACTTTCTGCCCCATCAAAGCCCCCTATTTACAAGCATCGCTTCATGGCTCGCCATGCGGGTGCACAACTGGTTCTTCCTGAAAACGAAATCTCTCATTTCAAAAAAGAAACGCTTATCTATATAGTGACCAACGATAAAAAAGAGTAAGTGACCGATTACCAAACGTTGGATGAACTGGAGGAAATTGTAGACCCTAAGATCTTCTTTCGTGCCAACCGCCAGTACATCATTCACCTCAACTCGGTGGAGAATTTTAAGACCGACCACTACGGAAAGCTGCTGGTAAAGCTGAAGACATCCAACACAGAAACCGTGGACGTGAGCAGGGAGAAAGCGGGGGCTTTTAAACTTTGGCTGGGGTGATACACCAGTTGGTTTCTTCTAATACATCCCCCTCGTCATGGCGATTGCATTTCCTTAGGCCGCGTTTTGAAAGTCCTTAACCTTGCAAGAAAAAACCGGAGCCCATAAAAGCTGACCAATCAAAAATTATGGCAGAACTAAAAAGAACATTAGGCCTTGCTGAGTGTGTATTCTTCGGAGTAGGCTCTATACTGGGTGCCGGTATTTATACACTCATTGGTAAGGTGGCGGGCGTGAGTGGAAACTTCATCTGGCTCTCGTTCCTGATCGCTTCTCTTACTGCCTTGTGTACTGCATTTTCATATGCAGAATTAAGCGCAGCATTTCCTAAAGCGGGCGGTGAATATGAGTATGCGAAAAAAGCATTCGGTAAAAAGACCGGGATATTGTTAGGCCTGATCATTTCCCTGAACGGTATTATCAGCGGAGCTACAGTTGCCATTGGGTTTGCCGGCTACCTGTCGGGGCTGATGGGTGTTGGTGTACTCATTGGTGCTCTTGGCATTGTTGCATTGATCTTTATCGTGAATATCTCCGGGATCAGGCAGTCTTCCGTGATGAATATTGTTTTCACCCTCATTGAAGCAGGAGGTTTAGTATTCGTGATTGTTGCGGCATTGCCGTCAATCGGTGAAGTGGATTACCTCGCCATGCCAGCCGGAGGTTACAATAGCATTCTGGCGGCATCGGCACTGGCGTTTTTTGCCTACATAGGTTTTGAGGATATTGTGAAACTTGCGGAAGAAACAAAAAATCCGGAGAAGAATATTCCACGGGCTTTGTTTATTTCTGGCGCTATTGTCGTAGTGATATATATGCTGGTGGCAGTTTGCGTAGTCAGTGTTATTCCATACGAGGAACTGGGCAAATCCAAAAGCCCGCTTGCTGATGTGATGGGAACGACATATGGCAAAACAGGTATCCTCATTATTTCGGTGATTGCCCTGTTTGCAACAGCCAATACCATCCTTTCGAATATGCTGGGAAGCTCGCGTGTTCTGCTTCAGATGTCCAAGGAAACAAAAGCGATGAAACTGTTTTCGTTTGTTTCTCCTAAACGTAACACTCCTGTGGCGGCACTTATCTTAATCCTGGTGATTATGTGCGGATTTACCTTCATCGGAAACATTGAAACGATAGCCCGCATAGCTACTGCTTTCATTTTCGTCACCTTCATTGTTGTGAATCTTTCAGTTATTATTCTGCGCATCCGGAAGAAAGACCTGAAACGTCCCTACCGCATTCCATTTAGTATTAAAAACATTCCTGTAGTTAGTGTCCTTGGAATACTTATGACACTGGTTCTGCTTGGCTATACTGTTTACAGTCTCTTAGAATAAGTGGGGCTTCATACTGCACATCATTCAATTCTTCCAGCAACATTTCGGTGGTCGCGGTTTCATCAATATTTTGATTCACACCACAAATGCGGGAGAGAATTGGCACATTAAAATTCACCATCGGGAATCACCAACATTTATTTTTTTGATGCGATGCAACACCCCCGGTTGTGCATGGACAGAAAATTTTTTCATTTTATCGGTTGATGAAACGGCACATATATCACTCGAACTTTTTCCAAACCCCGCATCCGATGTTTTCACTTTGAAATCATCAACCCGGATTCAATCGGTTGAAGTTTACAATGCGGTGAGTGAGTTGGTGTTTTCAATTCCAAACCCGATTGCTGTCGGGCCAGTTAAAAATGCCATTCAGCTTTGTGCTGCCACATGGGCAGAGGGCGTTTATGAAGTGGCTGCTCACAATGATGATGAGCATAAACAATATAGGAGGATGGTGGTCGTGCGATAATTAGAAAACCCCAAAGCCACGCAACAGCCGCGACTTCGGGGGTTTTCTAGTTAAGCAGTACTCAAGGACACACTCCGCCAAACGCACTCATGAATAAAAGCAGGTCGCTGGTATTTACCACCCCATCTCCGCTGAGGTCGGCATCTCCACAATTTACTGTGCATCCAAATGAAGACATAAAGAGCAGCAAGTCGGCAGTATTGATTACACCATCATCATTCAAATCTTCGGGACATGCTGAAGGCAACTCGTTGAAGCGCGATATGTAAATACCATCGGCTCCGCCATAGGGATTTGTTTCTGCCCACGCCACTATCACGTTGGTGTCAGAAATGATAAGATGGTAGTCGCTGTAAAAAGGGAGGTAGAGTGCATTATCAATTAGCACCGAAGGACTCCATGCCAGAGTGCCATCGGGGTTTATTTTCTGTGCATTGAAACCACCGTATCCGATTGATGCTTCACTGCATACAATCATTTCGCCATCCGTTGTTACCACACATTCTGGATAAGGTGCGTAGTTGGACTGGCTGAACACTGCAATACCATCAACAGCCCATTGAATGGCACCAGTGTTTTTATCAATTTTCTGTGCATAGACATCGTAGTTGCCGGGGTTGGTTCCGGGTCTGCTATCGGCCCAGCAGACATAATAAAACTCTTCGTCCTGCTGCCAATGAGGCAATGTTTGCGTGCCATCGGCACCGCACACAATGGTGGTGCTGCCGCCCCACGCCCAGGTTCCATCGGGATTCAACTTGCGCATAAAAAGGTCGGTATAACCTTGCGGGCCGGTTGATTGGAAGAGAACTGCAATTCCATTGTCATCACTCTTTGCATCGTAGAAATAGTTGAGTCCGTTGGTCCCGGCCAATGCATCGAGAGGTCCCCACACGGTGTCGCCCGCAAGACTTACACGCATCACGCGTGCATGAGCGCCTGCCCCATTTCCATCGGTGTAGAAAAGATATTCTTCGTTCGTGCCGTCATTCGTTTTGTCAATGCCCCATGCACCGGAGTAATACTGCGAGCCTTCCGGTTCGCCATTGAACCATCCTGTTAAAACACCATCGCTGGTGAAGCGTGTTATGCGGTGACCATTGGCACCACCGCAATAAACTACCTCAGTAGCCACACAATATCCCAATCCATCTCGCATGAAACGGAATGAAGCAATGCCAAGAACGTAAGTTGGCGGAGCGCAAGAAACCTTTCTTGCCACGCACAAATCATTCGCCCAAAGTTTTGCGCCCTGGTTGTCGAGCTTTTGAAATTTTAATGAATCGTTGTTGTCACACCAGCCTAAAATCATCTCGCCATCCGATTCGCTGCGCATCACATTAAAAAAAGTATAACCGAGCAAAGGGTTCACTATGAGCCGGCCATTGGCCTCCCACTGGGGAACACCCTCCGCGTTGTAATGCTGGCCATAAATGTCAGTATCAACATAACCATTCACACGTGAGTCTAGCCAGTAAACAAAGGTGCCGCCACTGCCATCGGGCACTTGCTGAACTCCGTTCTGGTTCCATGCCACGTTGCTCACCAATTGCGGGTTGAGGGGGTCGCTGGTCCATTGGGCATGGGATAAGAAGCATACCACTAGGGCAGTTGCTGTAAGAATTGTTTTGGGTGTTTTCATTTTGTTTGTATTTGATGTAAAGATTCAGGAGAGTTTTTTCCGCAGCTTAAACATATTGAGTGTGCGGTTATGATTTTGAGGGAGCGAAAAAAGGGGTGGTCCTCTTCCGGCCTTCGGCCACCTTCTCCCCGCTTCGACCCTTCGACCGGCTCGTAATTGAATCCTTACACAACTTGCTTCACCTTTGCCGGTAATAATTTTGGCGACCAGTGCAATACAACAACAGGAACCAACGACCATATTGTCACCGCTAAACAAAAGCTATAACTAAAAAAATCAATCAAACAGAAGTTCTGTTTCAAACTGTCAGCAATTCTCGTATCCCATGAAAAACCTTCTACTCACCATCGTGGTCCTCACCGCAACCGGTTTTACAGCCAACTCCCAAACTCAACCCGCCCCCAATGGCGATTTTGAAGATTGGACTGGATTTGTTCCCGACCTGTGGTTCGTATCGGAAGCCCCCGGAAATGTGATGCTGATCAACCAGGTGCCGGGCAATGGCGGAGGCTCGGCCGTGCGGGTAGATGTGATTTACGACAGTGAACTGGAATCTTACCTCAACCCGCTGGTGCAAACCGGCCCACAGGAGGCAGGCACCTTTCCCATTGACGCACAATACACCTGGTGCCTCTTCGATTACAAGTTTCACAAAGTGGGTGACGATGGCTTCAACATCAGCATTGAAATGATGGACGACAACGACTTGCAAATGGGCTACGGCACCATTTACCTCGGTACCGAAACCACAACTTTTACCACCCAAAGCTTGCCCATCGGTTATATAGAACCAGCCACAAAGGCCCGCATCACTTTCACAATAACTGATCCTGACGAAGTGCCAGAAGAAGATGGCTCCTACTTCATTGTTGACAATGTAAGGCTGAGTGAAACCCCCTTGGACATGTCCACACCACCCGCCATGCCCGCATTGCAGGCCACATTATTTCCCAACCCGGCCACCCATGCCACCACATTAGGCATCACCCTGCCCCAAGCATCTGCAGTCGAACTTCGAATCACGGATTATAGTGGCCGGGAAGTGCAGCGCACCACCACACCCTGTTTGCCTTCCGGTGCCAACCGGATTGCCGTTGATACAAGCGGGTTGGCTTCAGGGGGTTTTTTTAGTGGAAATAAGAACCGATGCCGCTCTTGTGTTGAGGAGGTTGGAATTGGAGAAATAATTTGGAGCAGTGCGGAGAATGGAGTACGCTTGCGGAACAACACCGCATCCCAAAGCAATAATCAACTAAGTAACCAATAACCAGGATGAAAAAACTTTTTATAGCAATCGTGGCCATAGTCACTATGGCCCAGCCGCATTTCTCCCATTCACAAAACATTGCCGCAGGCGCGGGACATTCGCTTAGCATTTGCGATGATGGCACCGCCATGGCATGGGGCTGGAATTTCTATGGTGCGCTTGGAAACGGAACCGTTACTGCCAGCAATATGCCTGTCCCCGTCAGCACCCTCGCTGGCCTAACTGACATTGTCGGGGGAGGCTATCATTCACTTGCCCTGAAAGATGACGGCACTGCCTATGCCTGGGGACACAATGGTGATGGCCAGCTTGGAAACGGAACCAATACTGATAGCACCATGCCGGTTCCGGTGAGCAACCTCACCGGCATCACCGCCATTGGAGTAGGGGGTTATCATTCCCATGTACTGAAAGATGACGGCACAGTGTGGGGCTGGGGTAGAAATTATTTTGGCCAACTTGGCGATGGAAGCAATGCGGATTCCAATACTCCTGTGCAGGCAAGTTCCCTCACTGGTATCATCGCCATTGCATCAGGAGGTTTTCATTGCCTCGCCCTGAAGAGTGATGGCACCGTGTGGGCTTGGGGAGAAAATTACTATGGTGAACTGGGAAACGGAACCAATACCAATAGTAATATCCCCATGCAGGTAGTTGGTCTTTCAGGTGTGATTGCCATTGCAGCAGGTGGCGGCCTGGGGCTTAGCCTTGCCTTGTTGACTGACGGGACAGTAATGGCCTGGGGCTCCAATTACTACGGTGAACTGGGAATCGGGACCAATACTAATAGTAATGTTCCCGTGCAGGTCAGTTTTCTGGCAGATGTGATGGCCATTGCAGCAGGCTCATTTCACTCCCTGGCAGTAAAGAATGACGGCACGGCCTGGGCCTGCGGATTGAATACCTACGGTCAACTGGGAAATGGAACCAATACCGACAGCAATGTTCCCGTGCAGGTGAGCAATCTTTCCGGAGTGCTCTCCCTGGCGGGTGGAAATAATCATACCCTTGCCCTGAAAACTGACGGAACGGTGGATGCCTGGGGAAGCAATTACGATGGTCAGCTTGGCACCGGAACCAACACTGCCAGCAATGTTCCCGTGCAGGTAACGGGGCTGTGCGGGATGGTCATCCGGGTTCATGAAATTACCCCACCATTGAGCATTTCTGTTTTTCCTAATCCCTTTGAAAATGAGTTTACCATTAACGGAACAAATGAAAAGGGAGAAGCCAGAATTTTTGATATAACCGGAAAAGAAATGATGGGGCAAAAGACTCTTAATAATGAAACCAAAATCAACATAGATGTCCTGACTCCAGGTTTTTATACGCTTGAGTACAGAGAAGGGCACAGCATTACGGAAGTTAAATTGGTGAAACTCTAACCACAGAGCAATCCGCATGTTAGCAGGTAAAAGAACTACAAAAGAAAAGTACCTTGGAAATTGGGATTGATAGTTTCGCAGCAGCCACCCTGGACAATAATAAAAGTACTGCAACCAACAGTTTGGAGGCCATATCCGAATTGCTTGAGAGAATAGAACAGGCAGAGGTTTCAGGCCTCGATGTATTTGGAATAGGGGAACATCACCGCAAAGAGTTTTTGGATTCGGCACCTGTAGTTATTCTTGCCGCAGCCGCAGGGCGCACCAAGCGTATCCGCCTCACCAGTGCAGTTACAGTATTGAGTGCAGCCGACCCGGTAAGGGTATTTCAAAACTTCGCAACGCTGGATTTGGTTTCGCAGGGTCGGGCTGAAATGGTGGTGGGGCGCGGTTCCTTTACAGAAGCCTTTCCGCTGTTTGGTTTAAACCTTCATGCCTATGACGAATTGTTTTCTGAAAAACTCAATCTCCTGCTCACTATCCGGGATAATGAAGTAGTGAATTGGTCGGGTCAATTTCGTCCCGAACTCAGGAATCAGGCTATCTACCCAAGACCGCTGCAACATCCGCTACCCATTTGGTTAGGAGTTGGCGGTACACCGGAGTCTTTTGCCCGTGCTGGCACGCTGGGACTACCGCTCATGGTGGCCGTAATTGGAGGTGATACCCACCGTTTCCGTCCGCTGATAGACCTTTATCGAGAGGCAGGAAAAAGGGCAGGCCATCTGCCGGTACAATTGAAAGTGGGATTGCACTCCCTGGGTTATGTGGCCAACACCACTGAGGAAGCTGCTGATGATTACTACCCAGGCTATGCTGAAACCTTTACACGTATTGGCAGAGAACGTGGCTGGCCATCTGTAACCAGGGCAGGTTTTGATGCCCAGAACGATGAGCGTGGTGCGTTGCTTATTGGTAACCCGGAAGATGTTGCCCGTAAGATTCTTCGTCATAGCGAAGCACTGGGTGGTATTTCAAGATTTAGTTTCCAGATGGATAATGCTGGCTTGCCACACGCAAAACTTTTGCAGTCAATAAAGTTAATCGGCAGCCGGGTGATGCCAATAGTGAACCCTTAGCGACTAAGCGATCACGGACACACATTGCCGAACACACTCGAGAAAATGAGAAGGTCGCCCACATTCACCGCACCGTTTCCATCCATATCGGTAAGACCGCAAGATGAAGCGCATCCAAATTCGGAAGTGAAGATGAGCAAGTCGCCCACGTTCACCACACCGTTATTATCAAAGTCGCCAAGGCATGTGCTGATGGCCAACATGGGTTGCTGAAAACCCTGGGTGATGATGATTCCGCCATTGCTTCCTGTTGCGGTTACTACTTCACCAACGGTGCAATCGCTTTGCAGTGTAGCACCGGAGTATGAAAACCCGAAGGAGGAGATTACGCTGCGCTCTATGCTTTGCGACAGAAGCAAGAGGTTAGAACAAAGAAGAAAGATGATGGTGATGACAAATGTTTTCATGTTGTAATTTTTTCAAAGTTATTTATGTTTCTGCTGTTTTGGTGGATAGTGAGTTAACGTTGTTCTTTGTTGAGTAAGCGGTTTTCGATGGAAGTAAGGCGCGTTTCAAAATCAAATTGCATTTGCACTTTTTCATTCTGGGATTGTTCAAGTGCGAGTTTCAATTCTTCAATCATCATCTGTTGCTCCTGCATCCCCTTTACCAATGGCACCACAAACAAACTATAGGCAACACTGTAATTGTCATTCTCATCTGCCGGTGCGTGTACTCCATTGAAGTTATAGCCGCTTTCCTCCATTGCCTGTTCCACTTCCTGGGCCACAAAGCCGCTTTGACGTATGGCAGTTGACGCGCTGAAATCTGTATCCTCAAAATGCCTTGCCTTTGTGCTGTCGGGCATGTTCTTGGTCAGGAACTCTTCAAACTTCTTGGTATCGAAATTATACTCCACCGGGCGCAGCAGTTTGATGAACTCAAGCCCTTTCACATCGCTTTCGGTTATGTTGTTTTTAAAGCGCCCATCCGAAGGGAATGAGTATGCCACCTGGCCTTGTATTACGGTAACAAACGTATTTCCAATACGCACTTTGTTGCTTGCATTGACGGTAGCATTGTAGCCTATGGCAGTGGCATTGAACAAAGCGCCTGTGCTCACATCTGCACTTTTACCAATAGCGGTATTGAAGTCTCCTGTGGTGTTGATATAAAGCGCATTCAAACCGCTGGCGGTATTGTTGCTTCCTGTGGAGTTGAAATGAAGGGCATCCCCTCCGATGGCAGTATTCCAGTTTCCTGTGAGGTTGGATTCAAGCGCCCCCTCACCGCAGGCGGTATTGTTGTTTCCTGTGGTGTTGGAGTAAAGGGCAAACCATCCGCTGGCGGTATTCCTGTATCCTGTGGTGTTTAATGCAAGCGCATCATTTCCGCTGGCGGTATTGTATTGCCCTGTGGTGTTGGAATAAAGCGCATTCTTTCCGCTGGCGGTATTGTATTGCCCTGTGGTGTTGGAATAAAGCGCGCCCCAACCGTTGGCTGTATTGTGGTATCCCGTGGTGTTGTAATAAAGCGCATCCTTTCCGCTGGCGGTATTGTAGTACCCTGTGGTGTTGGAATAAAGCGCACCATATCCATTTGCGGTATTGTAGTCTCCTCCTGTTCCTCCCGAGGAGTTGTTATAAAGGGAATACCCACCCGTGGCGGTATTGTAGTTTCCTGTGGTGTTGTTTTGAAGCGCCTTATATCCGGTGGCGGTATTTTGGAACCCTGAGGAGTTGTTATTCAGTGTTTGGTAGCCAAGCGCGGTATTCTGGTTTCCTGTATTATTAGCAGGAATGCCGGAGCCGCCCAGCGCTGAATAGCCCACAGCCACATTTTCGTTGTCAAATGGGGTGGCAGTGTTGTAGGCGTAATGCATAGCAAAGGTGCCAATAGCTGTGGCACGGCTTCCTGCTACATTACTAAAAAGCGCATTCCTTCCGCTGGCGGTATTGTCGTTTCCTGTTGTGTTGGAGTAAAGCGCCTCATATCCGCTGGCGTTATTGTCGTTTCCTGTTGTGTTGGAGTAAAGCGCCTCATATCCGCTGGCGGTATTGTAGTACCCTGTGGTGTTGTAATAAAGTGCCTCCATTCCGTTGGCGGTATTTTGGTATCCTGTGGTGTTGGAATAAAGCGCTTTAGTCCCAAAGGCGGAATTATTGTAGCCTTCAGTGTTGAAAGAAAGCGTCTTGTATCCGACAGCTGTATTACTATATCCCGTGGTATTGACGTTGCCTGTTTTGTACCCAAGAAATGTGTTGTTGAGTGCCACGTCAATGCGTCCCGCTTTTTCATTATTCACCCTGAATGAAAGCGGGACATAATCTGTGGTCCCGATAAACTGCGTATTCTCATTTGTGTTCGCATTGCCCGTGAGCGACCAGCTGTTGGGGGCGTTGGAAGCAGCCAGAGCATACGGCACACTCATCAGTTGTTGTACCTGTCCGGTTGTAGCACCTGTGGTAGTCACATCCGTTAGTTCATCGAGCTGTACGTCCGTGGCTTCTTTTGCTGCAAAAGAATATGGAACACTCATCAGTTGCTGGGTTCCCATATTCAGGTATGTGCCGGTAGTGTTTACCTCCACCTGTAAATAGTGCAGATTGCTCTTCCAGGTTATGGTTGAAAAGGTTCCGCTATTCACCGCGCCCTGCCCTATCACAAGGTTCACCAACCCGAATTCGTTGGTAGAGGTGGTGTGGGTTTCCTGGTAAACTGTGGTGCCCCCCGCAGTTGTTTGGTGAATGGTGAAACGAACCAGTGCAAGGTCGTTGGCAATGATGTCGCCCCCGCCATCGCGCAGCACCGCCTGGTAGTTGAAGCCCTGTGGTATCTGGGCGTGAGAGTAGGTAGTGGACAATAGGCAGAAAGCAGTCAGTGCTGCGGTAAGAATAAAGTTAGGTTTCATGGGAATAATTTGTTTGGTTAATTTGAATGATACAAAAATAAGAAGGATGGAGGACATGAAAACCCCGATGGCCTGCATGGCAGGAAAACCTTTGGGGGAGCGGGATTTTTTCTGCGCGAAACAAGGTTTCTTTGTACTGTTGTAAAACCAATTCCGCTATCTATGAAAAACCTTTTTACCCTTTTCTTTTTTCTTATAGCAGGAATGTGCCTAGCGCAGTACAGTACTGAAGTGGCCGTATCTGCAACTGAGCCTGAGGGTTGGTGGAACATTTTCTGTGATTTTTTTTGGAATGAGAAGATTTGGTTGTGCCCAATGCTGGTAACAATTATTGGTGGTATTCTAGGGTATTTCCTAATACACAGAAGTAAGAAAAAAGGCAGTGAGGAAAAAACAGATGGAGGAAATACGGCCTCGGCTGCTACTGAAGGAAATGCACACATAACCATACAAAACAGTACAGGAGTAACCATTAACCATGGCGGAATGACACCCGATATGCAAAACAGAGTTGCCTGGGAGCTTAATGAAAATATGATGAATCTGAAGGAGAGAGTTGCTGCCTTGGAAACTGCTGCTAAACTGAATCCAACTGACAATACCGAAAAAGTGGAACAACTGCAAGAAGAGTTGCAGAAGGCAATTGCCCAACAACCGAATGCGCCCGAGCATTGGCAAGCCGCTGCACCATTCTTATTGAATAAAGATTTTGACGGATACCAAAACGAGTTGGATAAAGCGCTGCAGGAAGATGCTGCACGGGTGGCACAGACTTATTATCTGAAAGCAGAAGGATACGATGCAGCAGTGAAATATAGTCTTGCTCTCAATGCATATCAAATGGCTGTGCATTTACAACCCCAAAACCCCCGCTATCTCAATGCCCTGGGTTGTTTCCTTGACAACATGGCCCTGCATGATAAAGCCATTGATTTCCTGGAAAAAGCATTGGAAAATTTGCAGTTGCATGACAAACCTGACAAACTGGAAGGCACCATTCGCAACAACCTGGGCGCGGCATGGGACAACAAAGGCCAATACGACAAAGCCATTGAGTATTACGAGCAGGCATTGGACATTAGGAAAAAATCATTTGGAGACGAACATCCGCAAGTAGCCAATGCCCTCAACAACCTGGGCCTTGCATGGATCAACAAAGGCCAATACGACAAAGCCATTGAGTATTGCGAAAAGGCATTGGCCATTGATAAAAAATCATTTGGAGACGAACATCCGCAAGTAGCCACTGGCCTCAACAACCTGGGCGCGGCATGGGCCAACAAAGGCCAATACGACAAAGCCATTGAGTATTACGAGCAGGCATTGGCCATTGATAAAAAGGTATTTGGCATGGAACATCCCAACGTAGCCAATGGCCTCAACAACCTGGGCCAGGCATGGGCCAACAAAGGCCAATACGACAAAGCCATTGGGTATTACGAGCAGGCATTGGCCATTGATAAAAAATCATTTGGAGACGAACATCCGCAAGTAGCCACTGGCCTCAACAACCTGGGCGCGGCATGGTACAACAAAGGCCACTACGACAAGGCCATTGGGTATTACGAGCAATGCCTAAGGATACTTCATAAGGTATTTCCTGATGGCCATTCTTATATTGATATGACAACCGAATCCCTCGCCCGCGCCCGCACTGCTCTCGCCAACTCCAAAAAGTAAACTTCCCCAGCCATCGCGCATCACCGCCTGGTAGTTGAAGCCCTGTGGAATTTATCCCCAACCCCTAAGGGGTCTTCGACCGCCTTAGGGGTTAGGCTTGGTTTACAATTCTATCTCATAATGTGTAGCGGTAGCCGTGGTGTTTACTGCGGTGAGGTAGCGGTGGGTAGTGAGGTCGGGAGCGTTAAAATCGGTGATGGGCACCGCCACGGTTTCTCCCGCTGCTATTACTACTGCGGTTCCGGTTTGGCCACCGGCCACGTTGCTGAGGTAAAGGCGGTAGTCCTCGGGGCCGGTGTTTGTGGCCACTATTTCTTCCCCTATAAAGAAGGTGTGGATGAGCACCGGTTCCACCTCTGCGGGGTCCAGTGTGCCGGTGAAGCGGACCTGGGCCAGGTCGCGCAGCACTTCCAGTTCGAAGTAAGGGGCTACCAGCATGGGGGTTTTGTAGTGTGTGTTGATGAGGAAGCCGGTGGCTGCGTACTGTAATTCCATGCAGATGATGCGCTGTTGCTCCACTTGGATGCTGCCTGTGCCGGTGGCGCTTTTGGCTCCGCTTTGTGCATCGCGGGCGGTGTCCAATGCGGTGTAGTGTGCCACTACCAGGGCCTTGGTGGCGGCAAGGGCGGGTTGGGTCATGGCCAGTTGCAGGGTGTTGAAGCGCTCTATGCGGCTGTCTATGCTGCCGGTATTAAAATCCCTGCGGCCATTGGGAAACAGGGCTTTGTAGGCCACGGTTTTGGTGCCCAGTGTTACGGGGATTATGGCCTGGTCCCACAAATCCAGCCGCTGGGTGGTGAGTGCCAGCAATTGATTGAGGTTCAGGGTTTGGCCTTCCTGCTGGCCTCCGGCATTTTTCCAGGCGGTATATAAATTAACCAAGAGCTGATGCTCTGGATTATAGCGGTTGAACAGGAATACATCGTCCGGATCGGGCGCGGGCAGGTTGGCCAACACTTTAAGCACACCGTCATGGTATTGCGATAGGCGGAATGCTTTTTTGAAATTGCCAACAGTTGAGCTGGTGAACTGGTCTTCTAAATACTTCCAAGTTGAATTTGCCATATCTTTAAAATTTAAGAATTATTTGTTATATTATTGATTTACAATGTAATATGAGTATTGATGCTGTTGCACGGATGGCCATCCTGCGCGGGGCGAAACAGCCGTGCAGGTGCTTTGCCGCCATCAGGACGCGGGATGGGCGTCCGTGCAACTGCATGGGTGCAATTGCTACATGGGTATTGCAGCCGTGCAGGTGCTTGGGTGGAATACCAGTGTGCCGATGGCATCCGTGCAACTGCATGGGTGCTATACCCGCAGAGGTATCTGGTCCATGCAGTTGCACGGGTGCTATACCTAAACAGGCAGGGCGTTCATGCAAAAACGGGGGTATTTCTGTTAGCCACCACATCTTATCGCGTTTTGTTTGGTTAATGCTTTATAGCTTCCAGAGCCTGAACGCGTAAAAATAGTGCTTCGTTCTGTTTGCGCCAGGAAATCCTTCTGCTTCTTCAATTCCCTACTCGACCCCTTCTTTGCTTAACAGTTTCACATCTGCAATGTGCGATTGGTATAAATTCTTTTCGAATTGCTATAAAGTGTTTAGCCCTCTCAGCGCGGTCATTTGTCGCTGGCAAAAACCTAACAGATGACAAAAAATTCTATTCCCTTTGCGGACATAACACACAACCTGGTTCTTAATATGGGTGATGCAGTTGCATACATGCAGGACACTAACCCCATGCAGGTTTCGAATTTTGTAAACAATTATCTACACCTGGTCGAAGACTTCTGCTGGTAGAGCAATCCAGGGTTGATCGCACAATTCAACGTTCAGTTTAAGCAATAAAAAACCCCTGCACTTTCATGCAGGGGTTTTTTAATTCAAAACAAAAACAACTCTATCTCTCTACCACTAACTTTTCGCTGAAATGTTTTTCGCCTTCATCAATGTTCACCATGTACAATCCATTGGCAAGCATGCGGTCAAATGAAATGATGGTGTTGATGGAACCATCATTCACCACAAACAAGTTTTGATAAACCACTTTGCCCATCACATCGGTGATGTTCACCATCACGGTTTCACTTTGAATATCGGTGATATTGATATTGAGTATTGAACCGTTGTTCGGGTTTGGATAAAGCGCAAATGCTGCTTCTTCCATTTCAACTTTTGCTGTTTGATGATTGGCAATTTCATTGTGTGAATTGTGCTCACTGATAAGGGCAGGCCCAACAATTGAAAGGCAATCTACAGTGCCATAGTCGCCATCACCATAACTGAACACAGGTGCCACTTGTACATCATAAGTTCCGCCTAATGTCAAACCGACAACAGCACTTAAAGTGAGAAAGCGGTTGTTGTTGCCTTTGTAATGAACGATGGGCAATTCAGGAACATCTGTGCGGGTGAACTGCCATTTCCAGTTTATTGCACCACACACGAAAGGTTGAGCAGCTACGGACTGCCCCAGCAGGTGCGGCCCGAAGTTGGCGCAATTATCAGAAGGGCGCAACACAGTAACAGGCTGTGGATTCACGGTAATGAAACACGGATTATCGCTCAGCACCTCCACCTGTTCCATTCCGCCCGCGTAGCTCAACGTGTATTCTGCACCAACTACCACGTCATAAGTATCGTCCCATGTAAGACCCGCCACAGTGCTTAGCACCACAAATGTGCTGGCACCATTGTTCTTGGTGTAGGTGGAAAAATCAGTCTGCGATGTAAAGTGGAAGATGTAGTTGACACTTCCGCCAATCCATACGGCTTTGAAGGTGTTGCACAGGCTGTAAGGGCCGGGGCCGTAGTTGCACTCGCTATCACCTATGGCCTGCACACAAATGGTGTAAGCACCTATACCACCTGCTGAATTTGAATTGCGAACACCTACTATATACGTGTTGCCAACCACAAGCCCTCCGAAGTTCAGGTTCTCGAATCCTTGTGTGGCTTGTGCATTCTCTGAATCCACCAAAGCACCAAAGGCGTCCTGCAACTCGATGATGATATCATTCATGGGAGTGTTACCTATTTCGATGCGAACACCGGGTTTAGTTGCCACAAACCAATACCAGAAATCTTCTCCGGTTGTTGCAACAGTGAGTGCACCGGCAGAAGATGTGTGTCCTGTAAGATCACCATTGGTTGGGTTGCAGGTGCCCAGGTTGGAAACTGCCAGGGCAACTGCGGTGTTGGGATCTTCTCCGGGACCACCGCAACCTTCATCAACCAGGGTGTCGCAGTCATCATCAATGCCGTTGCCGCATACTTCAGTGGCGAATGCACTAATGGAAGGATCCAAATCTGCACAATCCGTTACATCTGGGTCACCGTCATTGTCATCATCACTATCACATACATCACCCATGCCATCACCATCGCTATTGGCCTGATCAGGATTGAAAGTGTTTGGACAGTTGTCAATGAAATCTGATACTCCATCACCATCGGTATCTGCTTGGTTCTCGCAGAAGAATCCTGAATAACCCGACAAACAATTACATCCGCAGAAGACAGTTGGAGTTCCTCCATTCTGACAAATCGGATCATCTTCATCAATGGATGAATCACAATCATCATCAATACCATTGGCGCAGATTTCTGCTTCTCCCGGATTGATGTTGCCATCATTGTCGTTGCAATCGCCAAGGGGATCAGTGCCAACACCTTCATTAACATCAATACAATCGAGGTCACCACTGCTTGTTGTGCAGATATAGTCAACAAGGTATCCGTCATTGTCAAGATCACAATAGCAGAGGTCGCCACCGTTGCAGTTTTCATCTATTCCGTTGCCCACAATTTCAGGAGCGCCCGGATAGATGGTGTTGTTGCCATCACTACAGTCGCCCCCAGCTATAACATAGCCGCAAGGTTGAGTGCAAGACAATTGTGTAACTGAATTATTTCCGAAGCCATCGCCATCCAAATCCTGGTACCATGTTACTGGAGTACATGAAGAAGGAGCGAAAGTGATTCCTCTCCAAAATGTATTGGCCGGAGATGAGGCAAGAACGGTTAGCGGAGAACCTGCACCGGTGTCAGTTATTTTCACTATGTCCATTGTAGTTGCATTCAAACCTGTTGAATACACAATGGGGTTGGCACCGCTCCAATCCACACATACTGATGTTGATCCTGATGATGTGGAAACAGCGAGCGTATAGCCCAAAGTCCAAACTCCAGCAATGAGATTCCATCGCTGCACACCACCACCACCAAGCAAGCTGCGATCATCAGCGATGTAGCAAATGGTACCGCATGCATTAAAAGCAAGGTCAGTAGAGTTGGATGCACTACCGGTATTGATAACGTTTACTGAAACCTGACCTGATGTGGTTGGAGTTCCGGTTCCCACAGCATAAACACCTCGTGTTGTTCCGGATGCTGTGGCGTAATACAACTGGCCATTAAAAATTCTTACAGCACGTTGGTTGAGCGTGGTGCTACTTACCTGCACCGCTGCGCCCGGTCCGAAGTAAGTGGTTCCTCCGGTAGCAGCGGAACCGTTGCCATCGCACCACACATTGGTGCCATCGGAGCAGGCACTTCGAATGTTGTTGCTGCCATGAAGAGTTGCTGATGAAAATGGCTGCGTGTACACATACGCCAAATTCATTTTACCAACTATCCTGTTTACCGTAGCGCCCGTAGTGTTGCTAACGGATGCAGTGCCCACGGCAGCATCATAACCAGTAAACACAATGCTCGATCCATCTGTACTTACGGAAAGTTTTCCATCGGCTGATGCGCTGCCACTGGCCACAAGTCTATCGGCCCCGGTAGTGGGCACGGCAAACGTGCTCACATATGATCCGGTGTTGGTGTATTGGTCAATGAAGACCGGTGCCGCTGCACCGGTAAGTGCACCCACTCCATCACCTACACGATAGGCCACAATGTTGCCTGCACCAAATTGTGCATTGACATGCGAAGTAATAAAAATTAAAGCAGTGATCATCAAAGACAGAATAGTCTTTGGAATGTAGAATTTGTTTTTCATACTGTATGAGGGTTTTGGTTTTGGAAGCAAAGAAGGGGAATGTTAGGCGCACATAAACCATTTGTGAATAATTTTTTTTTGATCTCAGGCGAAGTAGTGAAGGCGCAAAGAATTTATTCCCTCCGCATCCATGAGTCTCCGCGTGAGAAAGAGCTTCATTAAATCAAAACAAATGATTGATTTCAATAATTTGTGCTTTGGGCATTGAGGGCTAAAGAATCGTTTTACTGTCATGGCTGTCTATCTTTTTGGCGAAACAGGTGTTTTGATGTACTGGCGAAACATCAATGGCAGTAAAGTGGAAAAGGCCATAGAATATAGACTATAGTCCATAGTAACTGCGTTGTTCGTTGCCAGTTACATAATGCTTATTGTCATCGGTAGGTCTATGGTCTATGGTCTCCTAATAACAGATAAGCCCGAACTGCGAGGTGAATATGAGCAGGTCGCCCACGTTTACCAGGCCATTTCCGTCAAGGTCCGCATCGCAGGTGTAGTTGCAGCCTTCATTGCAGTTTGCCAGCGGGTTGAAGTTGGCGGCCACCGGGTTGGTGCATCCCGATATGATGTTGGTTCCTACCTGAAAGTTCACGGTTTCGCCCGCGCCTCCAACCAGGGTGTTGCCATATCCGGACATATCCCAGCTAAGTTCGCCTGGAAATGACCCGCCTGTAACCGTAAGCTGGTAACAGCCATGGGGCAGGCACAGTGGGTCGTAGCCACCGAATTCATCGGCAAGCGTGCTTTGCTGCACCACCCATCCTGCCCAGTTGGTAATGCTATAGGTGGCACCATTCCAGCCATCTCCAAAAGTGTCATACATGTAAATATAACCACATTCGTTGTAGCAGCAGAGGCCGCTCTGATAACTACTGAATGCATCATAGTTGCAGGCCAGTGGATCAACACAACCGCCAACACCGCAAGGGCCTTCAATGCCAACTTGCGCTGAATAGGGCGCTCCGCCAAAAACATATCCGTTATTTGCTTGAGTGTACAGGCTCCACGATATCTCTGACGGGAAAGTGCCGCCACTCACGTTTATTTCATAACAGCCTGGCTCCAGGCAGCCGAATGCGTATTCGAAATTACCTGCATCAAGGGTTTGGGATATCACAAAGTCTCCGGCATTGTTGGTCATGGTGAAATAGGCACCATTCCATCCGTCTGCATCACCATCTTCCATCCCCAGAGAGTAGCAAGAGCCGTAGCAGTAGCTGCAAGAGCCATCATCGCAGGTGGCGGATGTATTGTAATTGCAGGCACTGGAATCGGTGCAGCCCTGCACGGCAGCATCCAGGGTGAATTGGGGGGAGGTGCCCGTAGTTCCGCTACTCAGCAGTGTGAGGCCATCGGATGCATACCATGAAATCTCGCTGGGGAAAAAGCCGGAGCTTACACTAATGGAATAGCATCCGGGTTCCAGACAGATGAAAGTAACACTAGAAAATCCATTCCACAGTGTGGTGCCAAATACCTGGTCGTAGTTCCAGTTGTAAACAAAGAGTTCGGCTCCGTCCCATCCGTCTCCGAAGCTGTCGTACATGTAAATCTCAAGATATACACAGTCCTGCTCCAGTGTGTTTTCCCCCACGATAGTGATTTGCTTTGAAGTGCCGCCTGCAGAAACTGCAAGACTGAATGTTGCACAAATGATGAATGTAAAAATTGTTTTCATACGTTAGGTTTTGTTTGGTTAATGCTTTATAGCTTCCAGAGCCTGAACGCGTAAAAATAGTGCTTCGTTCTGTTTCAGAATGAATTCGTTCTGCTTCTTCAGTACATCATTTTCAATTTTCAATTCCTGGACGGCTTTCACCAGCGGCACCACAAATTCTGAGTAGCGCAAACTGTAATACTCTTCTTGTGTTTCAGGTTTGACCGCCTGCCCCATTGCTAGGGTAAAGGCGATAGTCCACAGGGGTGTTTTTCGCGCCAACGAATTATTGCGCTAGTTGCGTAACCCCGTTTGCTCTCCCTACCCCAGTCTGTATTTGATATGGATACCCTTGATTTTAATTGTCCCGAGAGGGTCAGCACTTTGCTCAACGAATGCTCTGATGAATACTCTGTCTGTATTGTTGTGAACCGTGGAAACACCACTGGGGTCAATGGTCAAAACCTGATTGCCCGAAGTGCCTGTGGTGGTTGCACTGTCATACGAAGAATTGGAGTTGACATAATTGTCAATCACCAGCGAAATGGTAAGGTTGCCATCTGCAAAGTAGTCCGACACATAGGCTTTTACTTCCAGTATGTATGCGTTGTGGGGTAAATGAACTGGAGCGTAAAGCACATTGTTGAGGTCACCTTCCTGCACCTCCAGCTCACCCGAAAAGTTTATGAAATAATCTGTACCGTCATATTTGGGGACGAAATCTGTTGGATTCACCGCATAGTAATAGCCATCTTCATATTCATCGCCCACCAGCAGGGTGCCATTGCAGTCCACATGCACAGTTCGCAAACCCAAGTTGCACAGTGGGTCATTGGCCGTATTGTCCATCAGGGCAAGGCGCGCAGTTCCGTCCACCTCAAGGGCCTCCACCGGTGAGGTAATTCCAATGCCCACATTGCCATTCTGGTCAATAACCATTTTGGCACTTGATGAACTGGTGCCGTTGTTGATTACGAGTTTGCTATTGCCAACGCCCCAAGAGCTTCCGCTCGCCCCAATGTTCCAGAAATTGCCCGATGTATTTTCAAGATGAAGTTGCCAATCATCGTCCTGCACGTGAAATATCTCATCGGGTGTGGCTGTGCCAATACCAACCTTTCCATCGTTCTTTATTGTAGCGCGTGTTGTGCCATTGGTTCCTAAATAGAGGTCACCGTCTTCATAGTTCCAGAGGTACCCTACTGAATTTGCGCTGCCCACCAGCAGCCCGTCAGAAAAAGCACTGGTGCCGGTAGTAGAATTAGTGAACATCTGGTATGCCGAAGCACTGGCCGAATGCAGGTGAAGGGCTTGCTGCGGAGAAATGGTTCCGATTCCAACCCTTCCTATATCCGTAATGCGCATCCTATCCAGGCCATTTGTTTTTATGCGCAAATCCTGCGCACCGGTGGTTCCAAGAAAATCTGTGCTCAGCAGATTCGCATTTCCACTGCGCGACCATTGGCCAAGGTTCACTGTGTTCCCGCTGCTGATGGAAATGTTTGCCCCGCTAACATCAAGCGTTTGTGTTTCCACTATATCCTGGTTCTGGAACCAGCCTTCATCGGCATTGAAACGCAGCACCTGCCCATCGGCAAGGGGTGAGGGAAATTCCACATCCACCAGGTCGAGCATATACATATCGGTGGCCAGTTGGGCGCGCAAGGCAAAAGGCACACTTTTGAACGCACTGGTTCCCATGTCCACATAGCCGTTTCCTGTGTCCACCTCCACCTGCATTATGTAGTCGTAGATTCCCCAATACACATTGCTCCACGTAAACTGGGTGACAGTTCCGCTGCCAATCACTAGGTTCACAAGGCCCGATTCGCTGGTGGTGGTAGCGTGTACTTCCTGATAACGGATGTTGAAAGGTGTGGGGGTTTGCCGGATGGAGAACCGCACACTTACATTTTCGTTGGCTAGTATGTCTCCGTTGCCATCGCGTATAGCTGCCTGGTAGTTGAAGCCGTTGTAGTAGGGTTGGGAAAATAAGTCGGCAGTAGGCAGTATGCAGTATGCAGTCACTAAAAGGATAAATACGAGTGTGGTTTTCATAGGTTAATTTTTGAGTAAAGGTTCATTACAACATGAATGCAATCATTTCTAAATTGATTGAGCGGTAGAGATTTTGAGTGAGTGAAGCGGATGAATACACCTGACGGCCAGCCCGTGCTTCAGGCCTCCGCGGTTATCAATTCAATCACACACATTCCCAAACTCACTCGTAAAGATGAGCAGGTCGCCAACGTTCACCACACCGTTTCCATCCAGGTCACTGTCGCAATTGTAGTGGCATACTCCGCCATCGCAATTGGCCAGCGGATTGAAGTTAGAAGCTGTTTGGTCAATGCAGCCTTCCACTATCTCACCAACTTGTAAGGCATGAGTTTCACCCTCCAGCCCCGTCAGGTATAATAACGCTCCATCGCTAATGTTCCACGACATGTATTCACCGTTGCCGTGAGTGGAGGTTACCTGGTAGCATCCATCGGGCAGGCAGATATCCACCTCGTAATCGAAACCGGCAAACTCCACCTCACCACGCCAGTTGGTTATGGTGAAATCGCCCCAGGAATTGCCAAAGGAAATTATTCCGAACATTTGAAGGTACAGGCAGTTGCCATAGCAACATGCGCCCTGCTGGTGCGAACTGAAGTAATCGTAGTTGCATGCCTCCTCATCCACACAACCGAAATTGCAGCTATAATAAAAGGGCAAACTCATAAAAGAGCCACAATCCGATTGGTCGGCCACTACCTGGCCTCCAGAAGTGGAATCATGATACCACATTTGCCAGGTTACTTCCCAATTGCTGTTTCCGCCAGTGCATTGTATGCGGTAACACCCATAGTATGGCACACCTAATTGCAGATAGTTGTAACTACCGGAAGCAAGCGTAGTAGTGAAAAAAACATTGCCCACATTGTCCAGCACCGAAAGTTGGTATCCTTCCCAGCCATTGCCACCGGAATCAAACATTTCGAGGAAGATGCAGTCATTATATATGCACGAAGCATCACCGCAATTGGCCCCTGGGTTGTAATTGCAAGCGCTGAAATCAGTACAGCCGGTGGTAGTGGCCCCTAATGATAACAGCGTGGTGGAGTTCGCGACTCCATCCGTCAGCCAGTAAATGCCATCATCAATAACCCACGACACCTCCGATGGAAAACTGCCGTTTGTAACTACTATGGTGTAACAACCCGACCAAAGGCAGGTGTTGTATGAGGCGGAAGGTCCAGTCAGCATGGTGCCGTTCCATACCGCGTTGTTGTTCCAGTCATAGATGGTCATGGTGGCTCCGTTCCACCCATCACCAAAAGTATCGTACATGTTGATGTAGATGGTTTCGCACATGGAGGTGCTGTTGCTACCGTCAGAGCTATGTTTTATCTCTATGGTGTTTGATGAAGCGGAGGCGTGTTCGCAGAGAAACACGATAGCCAGAATTGTACAGAAAGTTTTCATCGGGAAAAAATGTTTAGGTTAAAGAACGTGGTAAAGCTAACAGGATAATTGATAGTTGCAGATTGACGTGGCCAATGGTTTTGCGAGATAAAAGTTTAGTGGTGTACCTCCGCGGTGAATGTGCCTCAGTGCTGAATGTATTGTAGGCACATTTGCTTTTTTGGCCTCACCCCGCCCGTTAGAGCGGGGTGCGGGAAGGCGAAGAGCACCACAGGCAGCCAATTATCAAACCTCACTACGCTTGCCAACAGGAAACTCATCTTCGACCAATTGCTGGAAGTGGAAGGGCTGCTGGGTGCGCTGCAGGTAGGTGTGCGCGAAGGTAAAAGGCTGTTGAGTTCACAGGCATTAACGGAAGGTTCGCTGCCCATTTACCGCTTATGGCAATATTGGCAATGTGCACCGGCGCAATTCGGACTTCGACCGCGCCATCAAGGCCCACAACGAGGCCATGCAGATTAGGAAAAAACTCTTAGGGGCCGAAAGTGTGGAAATCATACAGGGCTACACCGGCCTTGGCAATGCGTAGAAGGAAAAAGGAAAATGCAAGACGGCATTGAAGTACTTTGAGAAGGCGCTGCATAACAAAATCATTCAGCGCGGTGAGGGGCACCAAGACCTGGTGACCCACTACACCAGCATCAGCGAAGTGTATTACAAAATGGAAAACACTGAAAAGGGAGATGTCTGCAACGCCAAAGCGGATGAGATAAATAAGGAGTGAGGTTGGCCCCTCGTCAGCGCTCGGGGTGACAAGTCGGATTGCGTAATAATGAAGAGGGGCCCCCCTCGACTGCGCTCGGGGTGACAAGTCGCATGGACACTATTAAATGAAGAAAGGGTGGGCGCTTCGCGCCCACCCTTTCTTCATTTTATGTTAGCTCAAGGAATTATTTTAAAAACAACTCCAGTTCTACCCTTCTGTTTTGTGCTCTGCCTTCCGATGATTTATTGGAAGCTACGGGCTTTGTTTCTCCATAACCTGCTGCTTCTATTCTTTCCAAAGATATTCCCTTGGATACCAGATAACGTTTTACAGCATCCATACGTTCCTGCGAAAGCCCGAAGTTGGCGGCTTCTTCTCCCACATCATCGGTATGTCCGCCCATTTTCAGGCTATGATCGGGATATTCTTTAAGAATGTTCGCCAGTTCATCCAGCTTGGGGTAAGCAGTAGATAATAAGACTGCCTTGCCAGTTTCGAAGTTGAGCGCGCTGGCAATAGTTTGCAGCTTCTTAACCACCACTACTTTAACTTCGGGGCACCCGGTGGGGCTGCCTTCAGCCCTGGTATTCGGGCATTTATCTTTTGAATCAATAATGCCATCGCCATCGGTATCGGCTGCGCATCCTGTAGCATCTACCTTAATTCCTTTTTCGGTATCAGGGCATTTGTCTACTGCATCCATTACACCGTCACGGTCGCCATCGTAAGTGCATCCAGTAGCATCTACCTTAATGCCCTTTTCAGAACCCGGGCATTTGTCCACTGCATCTTCTACACCATCGCCATCCGTATCGGGGCAACCTTTAAACATATCGGTTCCCTTTGCATTAGGGCATTTGTCTTTCGAATCTTCAATGCCATCTGCATCGCTGTCGGGGCAACCCATAAAACGAGTAAGACCAGGCACTTCTGCACATAAATCATCATTGTCGGACACTCCGTCCTTATCCTTATCTGGGCAGCCATTCATAGCTGCAGTACCAATAAGGCGGGGACATTTGTCTAAATAATCTACCACACCGTCTTTATCGGCATCTAAGGGACATCCATCTTTACTTACCGCCACACCCTTAGGAGTGTCCGCGCATTTGTCTCTTTTATCCTTTATTCCATCGCCATCGGCATCCTTGCGTTTCGACATTTCGGCATAAGCACTTTTTGCGTCTGTATCACTTTTTGCGGTCATATCAATAGAGCCAAAGCAAAAAGCTACAGCAATTATTAAAAATAGGAGTAATGTTTTTACTTGCACTTTCATTTTTGTAGAATTTTAAATTCGCTAGTTTTTACCCGATATTTCATCAAGCATTGATTTCAATTATTACAGATAGCAAAGGTGATTGGCCTATAAGTGCTGTGCGTTACACATTTCCGCAGATGATTAACATAATTCTCAGTTTTCTTTCAGCTTCTCGGGTTACCAATCACATTACTTCTATTCAGAAGGCCTATCATCACCCCGCGTTGTGAGCCCGAGAGGAGTCTAGAGGCCTTATGTGAAAGCCAAGAGAAATCGGCTCAAAACTTTCTTCCCTCAACTCAATTCAATCGTAATCGATCCATTGCCTTTTAGACATTATCCGCAATACCCGCAAGCGTATAAGTGAAATGGCCGATGGTCATACGCTGGAACAACTCAATCGCTAACAAAACAGAACTAGTAGCGGCCTTACTTTGCCCCGCAAGATAATCCATCAATTTTACAAATTCAAATTCCAAATAACCCCAAATGAAATCCAAAACACTGCTTGCCATTCTGTTCAGCTTGTGTGCGTGTGTTGCCGCTGCCCAAACCACAAGTGCATACACACTATCTACAGGGGCCACGGCTTATCCCGGCAAAATTTTTAATACCGGCATGGGGCAAAACACTCTGGTTGGTCATTCAAATTATGGTTTATGGTTAGGTGATTCTGCCTACATCAACCTTGCAAAACTGGATGAGGCATTTGTTGCATTCGCTCATGCAGAGATACGTCTGCCTAATCCAATAGCGCGTGTTGTGGGGGTTGCACATACAGGCGACAGTTATGTCCTTAGCGGAATGAGTATCGGAAATGTAGAAACCTATCCGTACCTGCTGAAAACCGATGACAACTTTAATGTGATCTGGGCATTCAAATTTCCCAATCTGCAACACTCGCAGTGGGGCATGGGAAAAGTTTTCGATGAAGCAGGCAGAATAATCGCATTCAGTTCCAATGGCCAGAACACAACTGGTTTTTACCGCATTCAATCCACGGTGGATGACACTACGTTCAGTTCAAGAGTGATTACGCCTCCTTTTGATACGTATGTCAGGGTGGAAGAAGCTTTCGCCACTGGAGAGGAGGGAGAACATATCGTGTGCGGAGAAATGGCCGATGCCATAGGGCAGAATGGATGGCTTTCAAAAATTGATTCAACAGGAGTGCTCTGGAGTTATCAATACGATTTTGGCGGAACTGTGCAGGAGAATATGTACCACGCGCTGTACACCAATGATGGAAACATCATTGCTACCGCTATCAGTCAAAGTTCAATCACCGAGGTGGGTTCGTACGTTTCAAAAATTGATACCACGGGTGCAATGCTTTGGTGCAAAAAGATATACATCCCGGGCGGAATTGTTTACCTGATATCGGCAGCAGAAACCAACGCTGGGGATATTATTTTAACTGGTTATGATACGGGCTACCAGCCGGTGTACGTAAAACTGGACGCATCAGGAAATTTTATCTGGGCGCATACCTGGCAGCTGGGTGGAATAGCCGGCACCTATACAACACCATACATCAAAAAGCCTGACGGAAGTTTTTTGTATTGCCGCTCTGCAGGGGATTTCCTGTTCCTGGAACTTGACAGTGAAGGCAACGGCTGTGGCTTTGTGGATACGCCCTCACTTCTGGCCGAAGATTTTGCCACCGAAAGCGTGCGCACTTCATTTCCGCTTTCATCGGCTGGGTTTACACCCTCAAGACAATCAATACCTGTTTACGAGGTAGAGCAGTCATTGCAAACTACAGTTGTATGCACAACCACCGCGGTAGAAGAATTGAACGCGGAATTTTCATTTTCAATTTCCCCACAACCTGCGCATGATGAAGCGACAATTTACCTGAAGGAAAATTCCGGAACTGAATTCTTGTTGAAAATAGTTGACATCATCGGCCGGGAAATGTTGCGTGAAAACGCAGGGAACAGGAATGCAATTCTAATTGATGTATCGCGCTATGCGAAAGGAATCTACTTCGCCCAACTTATCCCGGTAGAAAATGGAATGGAAGAAAGAAGTCGTTCGATTATGTTTTTGGTGGACTAATGAAGGGAGAAGTTTTTGCCCTCGAACACATAGCACCTTTCCGGAAACAGGTTTTAAGACAAAACAAAACACATTTGTAATCCCAGCCTTTCCGATCGCTTTAGCGAACAAGCCAATGCCATCATGAAAAAAACAACTCATCACCATCCGCAGCATCCGCAAGTGCATCAGTGAAATGGCCGATGGCCATTCGCTTCAACAACTCATTTGTATTCCAGAGTAATTCCCCATAGATCAAGTCTCCCGACTCGCGCGGCTTATCTAAAAGCCGCCTGGCAACCATGCTAAAAAGAACTACATCGGACGATCCGGACTTTCAAAGCCTTGTCGCTCTTCTTGATAAGGACTTAGCCGTAAAGTACGGAGACGAACAAGCGTTTTATGCCCAGTTCAATAAAATAGATACCATTGAGAATGCAGTGGTGTTTAGCCATAAAGGCGAGGCCTTGGGTTGTGGCGCATTCAGGGCATTTGACAACAAAACCGTAGAGATCAAGCGCATGTTTGTGCAACCGGATTTTCGCGGGCGGGGAATAGGAGATGCCATCCTGAAAGAACTGGAGCAGTGGGCAGCAGAAATAAATTATACTGCTTGCATCCTCGAAACCGGAAAAAAGCAACCGGAGGCCATAAAGCTCTATCAAAAAACCGGGTACATCATCATCCCCAACTTCGGGCAATATGCAAATGTGGAGAACAGCGTTTGTATGAAGAAGTCCATAAAATAATTGCGACACTGTGCAACAGCGTTATCGCACATCAAGTGATAGAAAACAAAATGCATTTCTTACCTATGAAAATGTTTTCTATTGCGTAGATGTGAGAATCCCGCAAGCATTTGCCATTGAAAAAACTCCTGATGCGTAATGCGGGGTTTTCGCAACTTTGCTGCATGCCCAAACCACTCGACATCATCCGCAACACCCGCAAGCGTTTAAGTGAAATGGCCGATGGTCATACGCTTGAACAACTCAATCGTATTCCGGAGAAATACAACAACAACCTTGCATGGAACCTTGGCCATGTGGTGGCCAGCCAGCAGGTGTTGTGTTACGAGTTGTCCGCATTGCCACCAACGGCAGTTCGTCTAAGAACTCCCTTTTAATTCAAATATATTACAAAAACGACTTGCATACGTTCGATTTAAGCCGCTTGATTTAATGAAATAGAATTTGTGTTTGCTAAAAATAGGTAGCGTATTTGGGCTTTAATGGTTTTTGCTACGATCAATATTTCATTATAAAAAAAGGCAAGTTCTTGTAAGAACTTTTTGAATTCGTTTTTGTCAATTATGTTTATCAATCGCCTTAAATTGAATGCAACAAACATTAATCCCACATCGGCACTGGCGCGTTTCATGCTTCGTTTGGTGGTGATATAATAAAAACCCCATTGTCGTTTTATAATGCCATAAGGATGCTCTACGATGGCTTGTCTGCGTTTATAAATCTTGGGCT